>Ga0208140_1000016_pt1 | contig 41991 bp, 30 predicted proteins | sample SF_Rice_5C_0N_40_FD_185616 | JGI IMG/M metagenome (GOLD analysis project Ga0208140, IMG submission 185616) | Rice paddy soil microbial communities from Twitchell Island, California, USA - SF_Rice_5C_0N_404 (SPAdes) (version 2) | ecosystem: Environmental > Terrestrial > Soil > Paddy field/soil ... | reverse complement strand
CGCGCTTCGAGCTCCCGCGCGAATTGGGAAGCCGTTCGAGACAACTCCGCATAACTCCAGCGGACGGTGCGGTAACCCACGCGCCAGGCCACCGCGATCTCGCGGGCAGGGCGCGATGCGGGTCCGAAGTATTCAAGAAGCGATTGGCGCGGCATCGGGCGCAGCTTCGACCGCAATGTAGATTACGTTCACAAATGCAGATCGCACAAGTATTCGATAGCTGAAGCTAGAAATTCAGGGCGCGAAATGAGAGGCTTGGGGGCGCGAAACGCGCTTTGCGCAAAAAATCCGGCGAAGCAAGCAGCCGGCCAGAGGGATTCCATTGCAGGGACCAGAATGAGCGCTCTCGGAAAGAAAGTGCCAGCCGTTCTCAGCGTGATTGTGATCTTTGCTGTCGTCCCTTTCGCTCGGGCGCAAAGCGCGCCCCAGCCAAGTGCGCCCCCGCCGCCCGGCATCGGAAATCTTACCAGCGTTGCCGCGCACGGCGACACGCTGACGCTGCGCGCGGGCGGCGATACGCTCACCGTGCAGGTGGTCGAGCCCAACATCCTGCGCGTCCACTATCATCCCGAAGGCCGGAGCAGCGCACCCACTCCCGTCCTCGATCCGCAGCGCACCTGGCGCAACGACACGCCCGCGAAAATCGAAACCGATTCCGACCCGATGACGATCTTCACGCACGACATGATCGCGAAGATTTCGAAAAACCCCGTGCGCATATCGGTGTATGACCCGGCGGACCATTTGCTGCTCGAAGAACCGAAAGAGGGAGGCGTTTACCCCGGCGGGCTTCGACTCACCTCCGAAATTGAAGGACCGTTTTTCGGAATCGATGCAACCGGCATCCCCGGCGAAAACGTCGATCGCCGCGAGGACATTCGCACAGGCCTGGCGCGCTCCGGAGGAAAAGTTCTCGCCGGGCAGCAGGGCGACGGCGGCGCTCCGTTGATTTACACCACGTCGTGCGGCTTGCTGGTGGATTCGGATGGCGGCGATTTCGATCTTTCCGACACCTTGCTGCAATTCAGCGGCGGCTCGCGCCAGGACACCGAATATTTTGTCGTCGTGGGCGACCCCATGGCCATCATGCGCGGCGTCGCGGACATCAGTGGCCATCCGCCGATGATGCCGAAGTGGACGCTCGGCTTCATGAACAGCCAGTGGGGCACCACGCAAAAGGAAGTCACGCAGATCATCGACACCTACCGCGCCAAGCAAATTCCGATTGACGCCTTCATCCTCGATTTTGACTGGAAGGCCTGGGGTGAAGACGATTACGGCGAATGGCGCTGGAACAGCACCCGCGGCGCGGGGAATGTCGGCCCCGATAAGTATCCTGATGGAGCGTCCGGAAAATTCGCGCAGGAGATGCGCGCGAAGGGCATCAAGCTGGTGGGCATCTACAAGCCGCGCATCCTGCTGCGGAACGTGCAGGGCAACTTAACCCAGGCCGCCCAGTACGCCCAAAATCATCATTTCTTTTTCGATTGGGAGAAGCCCTACAACGACTATTTTTCGAACCGCCCGGCCCGGGACATCGACTTCTCCAATCCGGCCGCGCGGGCCTGGTTCTGGCAGCACATGATTCCGTCCTACCGCGCGGGAATCCAGTATTTCTGGAACGACGAAGCGGATTCGATTCTCGATCTCATGTTCCCGAACTTGCAGGCCGAAGATATGGAGCGGGCGATGTATGAGGGGGCGCGCTCGATCGGCGACCAAAGGGTGTGGTCGATCAACCGCAATTTCTATTTGGGTGCGCAGCGCTACGCATACGGCGAGTGGTCGGGCGATATTTCGACGGGCTTCGCCAGCATGGCCGATCAGGAAACGCGTATGCTGTCCACCATCAGCTTGGGCGAGCCGCATTGGTCCATGGACACCGGCGGCTTCCACGGGCATCCCGATCCGGAAAATTACGCGCGCTGGATGGAGTTTGCGGCCTTTGTGCCCATCATGCGCGTGCATGGAGACCTCAACCAGCATCGCCAGCCATGGGTGTACGGCCCGCAGGCGGAAGCGGACGCCAAGGCCGCCATCGATCTGCGCTATCGCCTGATTCCCTACGCGTATGCCTACGAACGCCAGGCGCACGAAACCGGAATTGGCGTTGTCCGCCCGCTCTTCTGGGAATTTCCCGCGGAGGCGCGCCGCACCATCGACGTCACGGATGAGTGGATGTTTGGCGACGATCTGCTGGTCGCGCCCATCGTGCGCGAAGGCCAGGCGCGCCGCACGATCTATCTTCCCCCCGGGCAGTGGATCGATTATTTCCGAGGGCGGCGGTACGACGGCGCCAAGAACATCATCTATTCAGTCGATCCCAGCACGTGGTCCGATATTCCTCTCTTTGTGCGCGCGGGCGCTATTCTTCCCAGTGAGGATGTCCAACAGTACGTCGGGCAGCATCCCGTGACGCGCGTCTACCTGGACGTCTTTCCCACCAGGGCGCAAACCACGTTCACCTACTATGACGACGACGGGATCACTTACGCCTACGAAAAGGACGCGTTCTATCAGCAGAAGCTTTCCGCGAGCGACAGCGGCACCGTCGTTCATTTCGATTCCGCCGCGCCGACCGGAACATACAAACCTCCGCTACAGCAATACGAGGTGAGGCTCCACGGCATCGCGGCGCACGCGGTTACTATCGACGGCGCCGCATCTCAACACTATGCGGATCTCGCTCATCTCGAAGGCGCGGGCGGCGAGGGCTGGGCTACGGGGACCGACCGGTACGGCCCCGTAACGTTCGTCGCCGTGCCGTCTCAAGCCGCCGAGCACATCGCCGCGACGCGCTAGGATGTCGCAAAGAGTTTCGAGGGGGTCAATCCGGCGCGTAAACCTCTGGCCTTCGGGCCCGCCAGCCGCCCGGCATAGTACAATGCCAGCGTTGGCTCCGCGTCAGCGAGGAGGGTGCTGATGATTCGAAGGACGGCTATTCTTGCGGGCTTCTGTTGCCTGGCCCTGAGCGGGCTGGCCCTGGTTCGCGCGCAAAACGCGACGCAAACTGCGGCTCAAGAGCCCATGCAGCATCCGATGGCGCGCACCGCCGCCGCGCGGATTCCTCCTTACCACAAGGAACCGCCCAAGGGTCCGCTGCCGAAGACGCTCGATCCAAAATTGTTTCCCGACCCGCTGACCCGGAGAGTCTACGCGATCGCCGCCAAGGAGAAGAAGATCCTCTATCAATTGCCCTGCTATTGCGGATGCGACCGCGAGGCGGTCCACCACAAGAGCCTGCTGGATTGCTACTGCGACCGCCACGGCTCGTTCTGCGCCACCTGCAAGATGGAAGCGGTCTTCGCCTACCAGGAACACCTTAAAGGGAAGAGCGTTGCGCAGATTCGCCGCGAAATCATTGCAGGGAAGTGGCGCGGCGTCGACCTCACTCCGTACGCCGCCACAGTAGAAATGCGATAAAGCAGTTCCGCAGCCGGCTATCGCTGCTTTCTGATCGGAACGCTCAGCCGCAGGATCACGTCGGTCTGCCTTCCCGTGCGCACCTCGAGATTGTGCCGCCAAACGCTCGCTCTACTTTTAAAGGTGGCGCGCACGTCGTAATAGCCGTGCGGCAACTGAGGGAAGAAGAACCGCCCGTGCGAGTTGGTGACCGTGGCGTTGGGGTTGTCTCCGGTCGCCGACTGCATGATCACGCGCGCTCCAGCGACCGGCCTTCCTTTGGCGTTTAACACGGTTCCCGCCAGAGTGCCCAAGCCGCGCGCTTGTGCAGGTCCTGCGGTGAGCGTCAAGGCAATTCCCACGCCAACTCCTGCGCAGAAGAACAAAACCCACTTGGCTGTTCGCGCCATGGTTCCTCCTGCCGCTATTTTAAGGACCGCAGGCCCTCTTTTTCGCGCCATTTCCGCACCGCTTTCAGCTTCCATCACCTGTACCGCCGAACAGGACGCCGAGCGCCGGGCGCCGCCGAGCGGAGCGCGAAACCCAAGCCATGCATGGCGCTATCGGGCAGCGAAGCAGCCCCATCGACAATCCTTTTGGCGAACCCGGCCGCCTCGGCTATAATCGTTCGGTTCGACTCCAGGAGGAATTTCGAGTGTTGGCCATCCGCTTAGCACGCATTGGAAAGAAGAAGCACCCGTTCTATCGCGTGGTCGTCATTGAGAAGACCAACCCGCGCAACGGTCGCTTCGTCGAGATCGTGGGGACTTACGATCCTGCCAAAAAGCCTTCGGTCATCCAGTTGAAGGACGACCGGGTCCAGTACTGGCTGGCCAAGGGCGCCCAGCCCAGCGATACTGTCCGCAGCTTTCTGCGCAACCGCAAGCCTTCCTGAGGAATCAAACTTCATAGTTAGCCATGCACTTAGCTCTTGTTCACGATCGAGTGAGTGTCTCTGCTGAGCCCGGCCGACTGTGGAGGATGGGTCATCATGAAGGATCTAGTCGAGGAAATCGCGAAGGCTCTTGTAGATAAACCGGAACTGGTGCAGGTCAGAGCAGTTGAAGGCGAACAAGTTACCGTCTTGGAATTGCGCGTAGATCCCGAGGATCTTGGGAAAGTAATCGGGCGCCAGGGCCGTACGGCGAAGGCCATCCGCACACTGCTTGGCGCGGCCGGAATGAAGTTGAAGAAGCGGTTCACATTGGAAATCCTCGAGTAGTGATCACACGGCAATCGGCGCGGGTCACCTTGGCGCGTGTGCTGCGTCCGCACGGGCGGCGCGGAGAAGTGGCTTGCGAGATTCTCACCGACTTTCGCAAACGACTTGCCAAGCTGACCTCCTGCGAGCTGTGGAGCGAGAAGACCGGTTCGCGCGCGGTGCGCGTGCTTTCCTGCTGGATCAGCCACAGCCGGGGCGGCCAGGCCATCTTTCATTTCGAGGGTTCCGAGTCCATTTCCGACGCGGAAAAGCTCGTCGGGCTGGAGGTGCAGATTCCTCTAGCGGAGCGCATCGAGCTTCCCCGCGCGAGCTATTATCTCGATGATTTGATCGGCTGTAAGGTGCAGACGGCGGACGCAACGCCCGTCGGCGTTGTTGCCGGCGTGGAGTTCACCGGTGAAGGCGTTGCCGGAACTCCCCTCCTGGTTCTCGATTCGCCGCGCGGCGAACTTCTAATCCCTCTGGCGCAGGAAATTTGCAACGAGATCGACGTCCGCTCCAAGCGCATTGTCATCGTCCCGCCCGAGGGCCTCCTCGACCTCAACCGCAATTCCTAATTTCCCGGCGCTGGCGTACACTGATTCGCCGGCGTCCTGCCGCTGCTGCATTCCGTCATATGCGATTCGATATCATCACCATTTTCCCCGGCTTTTTCGTCGGCCCGCTCGATTACGGCATCGTGCGGCGCGCGCGCGAGGCTGAACTCATCGAGACGGACGTGCACGATCTGCGCGAGTTCACGCACGACCGCCACAAGACGGTCGACGATCGCCCATTCGGCGGCGGTGAAGGCATGGTCATGAAGCCGGAGCCCCTGTTCGATGCGGTGGAATCGCTCTTGGGCGGGCCCATCGACGTTCGCAATGGGGGCGCGCCGCCGGGGACGGCGATCGTCCTGCTTTCGGCCGCGGGGACATTATTCGATCAGGAGACGGCAGAGCGGCTGGCGCGGCTCGAACGCGTTCTCTTGATCTGTGGGCGCTATGAAGGCGTGGACGAACGCGTGGCCGGGCATCTCGCCACCGATGAGATTTCCGTGGGCGATTTCGTGCTCTCCGGGGGCGAGCTCGCCGCGGCGATGGTGATGGACGCGGTCGTGCGCCTGATTCCCGGCGCGCTGGGCAATGAAGATTCCACGGTGAACGAGTCCTTCAGCGCCGCGAATGCCACTGGCGAATACTTGCTGGAAATAGCGCGAAGCCAGCCCGCGCCGCGCGACGCCACTCTTTCGGACCGGCCGCCACTGGCCCCGAGCCACCGCTTCTTGGACTATCCGCATTACACGCGCCCCGCTACGTTTCGCGGGTGGAACGTTCCCGAAGTTCTGCTGAGCGGCAACCACGAAGAGATTCGCCGCTGGCGCCGCCAGAAAGCCCTCGAGAAAACACAGCGCAACCGCCCCGATCTGCTCGCGCGCTGACGACGGAGGCAGTCCGGGCCGCCCTTCCTGAGTTCGCTGGCGATTCTCCCGCGCCCGCCCGGGCCCGCAGTCGGGCCCCGGTATCATGGGTGCCCGGCGAGCCGCCCTGTTTTCCCTTTGCGAAAGGCAGTCTTGACGCTCGGGCGAAAATCTGTAAACTGCACTTTTCGGCCATGGCCACGGCGCCCAACCCGATCGACGACGCGCTTCAGCAGTTCGCGTTTCCCCAGCGTGAAGCCGCGTTCTTTTATGGCCTATTTCTCCGCGGCCACTCCGCCGACGAATTGCGGCGCGACATCGAAGTCCCGCCCGCTGTCCTGGCCAAGTGGGATCGGGAGACCCAGCGCGAGCCGCATTTGCGCGAACTGCTGGAAAAGATTGTCGACTATCGCCGGCACGTTCTGGCTATCTTCGAGAACCTGGTGGGCCACGACTCCTCCAGGCAACCTCTTCAGTAGGCCGTCTCGCGCCGACGAGACTGCTTTCCGCCGTCAGGCCCTGCTCCGCAACTTTTCGCCGCACCCTGTGTTTCACAATACGGCTGGAAATCGAGAGCGCACTCGTCCGGCTGGTTTACAGGTGTAACTGCTGCGCCCCCGGGGAGGCTCGACATAGGCGAGCCTCCCCAAGTTGTTTAAGATGCGGTGACGCTCGAACAAAAAAAGGGCGCCCGCAAAAGCGAACGCCCTTTCAAACACAAGCGCTGCAGCACATCCCCGGCCGGAACGCTATCTCCCGCAGACGGGCTGAGGACGGCAGCGAGCCGCTCGGTTATTTCCTGGCGTGCTGGAAATTTTCCGCCACCTGCTCCCAGTTGATCACATTCCACCAAGCCTCGATGTATTCGGGCCGGCGGTTCTGATATTTCAAATAGTAGGCGTGCTCCCACACATCCAGCCCGAAAAAGGCTTTGCCGCCGTCGATAATGGGATTGTCCTGGTTGGCTGTGGACTCCACCGTCAGCTTGCCGTTCTTAAACATCAGCCAGGCCCAGCCGGAACCAAATCGAGTGGTGGCCGCCTGGTTGAATTTGGTTTTGAAGTCGGCGAAGCTCCCGAACGCGCCCTTGATAGCGTCCGCAATCTCGCCCTTGGGCTCGCCGCCTCCCCCTTTCTTCATGATCTTCCAGAACATCGAGTGATTCATGTGGCCGCCGCCGTTGTTGCGCACGGCGGTGCGGATGTTTTCGGGTACCTTATTGATTTGCGCCAGCAGCTCATCGACGGAAAGTTTCTGCAGGTCCGCGTGGCCTTCCAGCGCCTTGTTCAGATTGGTGACGTATCCGCCGTGGTGCTTGTCATGGTGGATCTCCATCGTTTTCGCGTCAATGTAGGGCTCCAGCGCGTCGAACGAGTACGGAAGAGGTGGAAGCGTGTGACTCATCTGTTGAGCGGCTCCTTGTCCGGAAGTTGGTGTCATTTCTACCTCCTTTATTCCCCGGGGTATTTCGATTCGATCGATGCTCCTCGAATACGTTCTCGATTATACGCCCGCAGAAACAGGGCGGAGCGGAGCATCCATAAATCGGATGCGCGCCGCCGGCTTGCGATGCGGTGGGAGAAGAATGAAAGAATTCACTGGCAGGAGGATCGGCTGACGAGCGAGGCGAACCTTACTCGTGCCGCAGCGCCGCCATGGGGTCCAGCCGCATGGCCCGCCGCGCCGGAACGTAGCAGGCGAACAACGCCGTAGCGGCAAGCAAGACGGCGGCAACCACGAACACGGCCACTCCCGTCTCGCCGTGAAAAATGTGGCTGATCGCGCGCGTGACCAGCCACCCAAGAATCACCCCTGCCGCTGACCCCGCCCCGATCAGCCGCATTCCCTGGCGCAGAATCAGCTTCAGCACGTCCGCAGGCATGGCGCCCAGCGCGACACGGATGCCCACTTCGCGCGTTCGCTGCGCGGCGGAATACGACACCACGCCATAGACTCCCACGATGGCGATGAACAACCCCAGCAAGCCCATGCCGCCCGCCAGGTATACGCCCAACCGCAGGACGAACTGGCTTTGATCCAGCACCTGCTCGCCCGTCGCGCTGTTGAACAGCGGCATTCCCGGCGCGAGTGTGCGGATTTCGCGCTCGACGTCCGCGATCAGGTTTTGCGGGGGCAGCGCCGAGCGCACCACGATCGCGCGCAGCGACTGGAATTCCTGGCGCAGCGGGACGTAAAACCACGGCTGCGGGTCTTCCATGATGTTCTGATACTTGCCGTCTGCGACCAGCCCGACCACTTGGATGAGCGGATTGGTTTCTTTTTCCGTCCGGAATCGTTTGCCGATCGGATTCTGGCCCGGCCACAGCTGCCGTGCCATGGTCTGGTTGATCACCGCGACGAGCGGGTCGTGGTCGTCGTCGGAGTCCGTGAACGCGCGGCCTTGCAGCAGCGGTATGCGCAGGTTCGAGAAGTAGTGCGGCCCCACCACGTTGTGGAGAATGAACGGAGGCTGCTGCCCCGGGGGAATCACGCGGTTCTCGACGTAAACGCCGGTCCCGTATTCGATTCCCAGGAAAGGAAAGCCGAACGAGAGGCTGACGGATTGCACGCCGGGCATCGCGCCAACTTCGTCCTCCAGCTGTTTGTAGAATTGCGTGGTGCGCGTGCGATCGTAGCCGTTCTGGTGCGGATCCATCGTGCAAATCACGATGTGCGTCGGATCGAAGCCGAGAAACGCATGCTGCGCCGCGTGCAGGGTCTGGACGAAAAAGCCCGCGGCGATCAGCAGCGCCAGCGAGCCGGCCACCTGCGCCACCACCAGTGCATTGCGCAAGCGATGGCGCTCGGCGCCCCCGCTATCGCTGCGGCCGCCTTCGTGCAGCACCAGATTCAAATCGGCCCGCCCGGCGCGGACTGCGGGCCAGATTCCCGCGGCAATTCCGCCAAGAATGGCGCCGCCAAAGGCGATCAGGAACACCCGCCAGTCGAAACGGAAGTTCAAGATCACGAAATCCGTTCTCTGCCTCGCCCATGCCGGCAGGGCGAAGATGGCGGCCATAGCCCAGCGAGCCGCCAGCATTCCGGCCACGGCCCCGAGCAGCGCCAGGATCACCGGTTCGGCCAGCATCTGCCGCACCAGCCACGCGCGCGGCGCTCCCAGCGCCGAGCGGATCGCCATCTCTTGCTGCCGCGTCGTGGCGCGCGCCAGCAGCACGTTCGCCACATTCATGCACGCCAGCAACAGGACCATCACCGAGAGCCCCACGAACAGCACCGCGATCAGCCGCAGAATCCCGCTTTCCGGAACGCCGCTCGGCGCAGGAAGGACTTCCACGACCAGCCCCTTCTCGTCTTTTGAGTATTCCTGAGCCAGCCGGCCCTGGATCAGGCGCGCCGCGCTTTCCGCCTGCGTGATGCTGACGTTGGGTTTCAACATGCCAAGAACGGCCAGTTCGCGGTCTGTGCGGTTGGTGAACAAGTTCCCGGTCTGATACGACCCCGGAGCCGCCGCCTGGTCTTCTGCCACGATGCTGAGGGGAAGGTACATCTGAATGTCGATCAACGAAGGCACCGCGCCGTGGAATCCCTCCGGGGCGACGCCGATCACCTGCGTGGGCTTTCCGTTGACCAGCGCCTGCCGCCCCACCACGCTCGGGTCGCCGCCCAGATGCGACCTCCAGAACGCATAGCTCAACACCGCGGTCCGCGGCGCACCGATTTGCTCTCCTTCACCCGGAACAAACAGGCGTCCCAGCGCCGGCTTCACTCCCAGCCCGATGAAGAAATTCCCGGTCACATAATTCGAGAGCACCTGCTCGGCTTCGTGGCCCGGCAGGCCGAAACCGGACATCCTCCCGGCATTTCCGATTAAAGCCGCGAACACATCGCCGGATTGCGACTGAAAATCGCGCCACTCCACATAGGAAAGGCTGCCCAGCCCGAGCGGATTCCCTTTTTGCTGAAACCCCACGGCCACAATGCGGGAGGCGTGCGGAACCGGCAGCGGCCGCAGCATCAAGGTGTTGGCGATGCTGAAGACCACCGTGGTCGCTCCGATGCCGAGAGCCAACGTCAAAATGATGATGGTGGAGAGGCCGGGCGTCTTCGCGATCATGCGTCCGGCGTAGCGCACATCTTGCCAGGGGTTTGTCATGTGGATACACCAATAGACAGCCCCGGCTAGCTGTATGCCCGCATTCTACTGCAAGACGCGCGGAAGAACTATTGCGGATTCGCGCCCAGATTGCCGAATGGCCACAGGCCGAAAGCCTTCAGCATGAGATCTTCATGTTTTTCGATCAGCATGTGCGCGGTTTCCGCTGCCGGCCATGGGCTGGCCAGGCGGTCCGGACGATCCGCAATCCAAAACGCGGTGAGCGCCATCACCGTGGCGTCGCGATCGAGAACCGCCGGATCGATCTTGTCGAACGTATCGACCGGCGAGTGATGCGTGTACTTGTATGCGGGCGAATCCTGGCTGAGATTAATTCCGGGCAAGCCGGCCAGGATGAATGGACCGGTGTCGGTGCCGAATTCGGTCTGGTCGTCGACTGACATCTTTCCGAAGGCTTGCAAAGAGTCGGCGAATTTCCGGACCGCGGGAATCAGATCGTTGCGCCCGCCCAGATCGAATCCGGTGACGGGACCCTGGCCGTTGTCCAGGATCACCGCCGCCACGTGATTGGCCATCTCATCTTTGTGCCGCCGCGCGTAGGCGACGGAGCCGTCCAGCCCCTGCTCCTCGCCGGTGAACAGGACGAAACGAATCGTGCGCCGGGGCTTGAATCCCGCCTTGACGATCGCTTCAGCCGCACCCAGAGTGGTCGCCGTCCCCATCCCGTTGTCGGTCGAGCCGGAGGCCAGGTCCCAGGAATCCAGATGCCCGCCGACCACCACGATCTGCTCCGGATTCGTCGTGCCGCGAATTTCGCCAACGACGTTGGCGCTGGGCACCGGCCCGTTTGTGAACCGATTCTGCACGTTGATGTGTAACCGCGGCGTGATCCCGCGATCCAGATACCGCTCGAGCTGTTCCTGGTCTTCCGCGGCCATGCTGACCACAGGAATATCGTAAGACGTGTCGAACCCCAGTATGCCGGTGTGCGTCAGGTGCATCCCGGCGGCGGTTGACCCGCCCTGTCCGCCGATCACCGCGACCGCTCCGGCCCGATAGGCTTCTTTCAGAAAAGTGCCAAACTGAACGAAAACGGCCATGCGATTGGCCGGCGGCTGGCCCTTCTGAACCACGAGGAGAATCTTGCCGCGCCACTTCGCGGCGTTGTTCTTCATTTCATCTTCAAGCTGGAATCCGTTCACTGCGACGACGTCGCCGTCCACGCCGCCTTCCGCCGTCGATCCAACCCAGCCCATGGAATCGACCATCAGCTTGCGCTGGATGGGAGCGAGCAGTTCCGCATCAGCGGAGATGCGCGTCCAGCCGCGGAACAGTTGCCAGGATTCGGTGTGAACATCCTGGAGCCCGATCGCCTTCATCTTCTCGACTCCCCAGGCGATGGCTTTGGCCGCTTCGGGCGAGCCGGTGACGCGCGCTCCGACGTCGTCGCTGAGTTCTTCGAGCCATTCGTAATCGTCGTTCTCCATCGTGCCGCTGCCGGCCACGGCGGCCAGCGCTTTCAACGTGCCGTCCTGGGCAGGGGATTGTGCAACGTCGGTTTGAGGCGCGGAAATCCCCGGCAAAGCCACCACAAGCAGAATTGCTGCTACACACGCCGCCAGGCCGAGGTTTCTCTTCATCGTTTCCAGGCTCCTTGATTGTTCATGCGCAGTATTCGTGCGAAGTCAGAACGAAGAGGATAGGCCCACAGGCGCGGTTCTCTCAAAGCATTTCTTTCATCGCAGAAGCATCGAAGACGGGCCCCGCTCACCGCCGTTTCAATACGCGGCCTCCGCGCTCAGCGTAAAACCGGAGGGGCGATGTGCGGACGTTTTCCCGCCCGGCTCGGAGTATAATCGGTATGGAGCGCTTGTATCCCTGCAGCCATAGTTGGTAAGGGCAAGCCTGCAATGGCAAGTCCTCAGCAATTTTCCATAGGGGCATTCCACTAGCCCGTGTTGGTCATGTGGAAGCCGCACTCGTCGCAATGAAACGCGCAAGGCGGCCGAAGCACGGCAGAAACGTACGGCACATCAACGGAAAGAATTTTCAATCCCGGGAATCCCTGCGAAAGGCCCGGTTGACGGAATGGGCGTCTGCTACGTCAAATAGTGTACCCGGAGACGTACCGCGGCACTCTCCGTCGAAAAGGAGAAACATCCATGAACAGCAGTGAGTTGCATATTCGCCGCTGGGTCGCCATTCTCGTGGTGCTGGCAGCAATCGCGGGTGGCGTGTTCCTCGCCGTCGGCCTGCGCAGTTGGTCAGGCGGCTCGGTGTATGGAGCGGGGAACCTCCCGCTGACTGTGGCCCGGGATGAAGCGCCGGTGCCCCTCAGCGGTTTTGCGAACGGTTTTGCGTCGGTTCTGCAGCCGGTGCTTCCGGCAGTGGTCAACGTGCATTCCTCGAAGGTGATCAAGCAGAGGAATCAGTACATGCCGTTCTTCAACGATCCCTTCTTCCAACAGTTTTTCGGCAACCAGTTTGGCATGGGCCAGCAGCCGCAGACCGAGCGGGAGGAAAGCCTGGGCTCTGGGGTGATCCTGACGTCCGACGGAACCATCATCACCAACAATCACGTAATCGCGGGCGCCACGGATATCAAGGTCAGCCTTTCCAATAAGAAGGAGTACACCGCGAAGCTGATCGGCACGGACAAGGATTCGGACATTGCCGTGCTGAAGATCAACGCGACCGGCTTGCCCACCTTGCCACTCGGCGATTCCTCAAAATTGAAGGTGGGCGACCTGGTGTTTGCGGTCGGCGATCCCTTTGGGATCGGCGAAACGGCCACCATGGGCATCGTCAGCGCCAAAGGCCGGGGACCCTCGCCCGGGTTCCGCATCGAAAACTACCAGAACTTCATTCAAACCGACGCGTCCATCAATCCCGGCAACTCGGGCGGCGCGTTGGTTGACCTGCACGGAAACCTCGTGGGCATCAACACCGCCATTGTGACAGGAGGCAGCGGCGGAAATGTCGGTATCGGCTTCGCCATCCCCATTGACATGGCCCACAGCGTGATGGAGCAGATCATCCAGCACGGCAAGGTCATCCGCGGGTATCTGGGCCTCGTTCCCCAGGACGTCAGCGAAGCGCTGGCCAAACAATTTGGTCTGAGCACACCGACTGGCGCGCTGGTCTCTCACGTGGAGCAAGACACGCCGGCATCCCGCGCGGGCATCAAGCAGGGCGACATCATCCTGAAAGTGAACGGGCAGGCGGTCAACTCAGCGAATGACCTCCGTCTGATGATTTCGGGCATGGCGCCGGGGACGAAGGCCAACTTGACCCTCTGGCGGGATAACAAGACGCAGGACGTGCAGGTCACACTCGCGCAACTGCCCGGCCAGGGCGCCCAGACCGGCCAGAACGAAAATGGCGGATCGGGAACCATGGCGGGAGTTCACGTGCAGACCGTCACGCCGGACATGACCCAGGATCTGGGCATACCCAGCGGCACGCGCGGCGTGGTCATTACTTCCGTCGATCCCTCGAGCGCGGCGGCTGCCGCGGGACTGGATCGCGGCGTAGTGATCCAGGAGGTCAACCACAAGCCGGTGAATAACGCGCAGGAGTATCGGGAAGCGGTTGCAGCGGCCGACAATCATCCGGTGCTGCTGCTGATCGTGATCCCCAATAGCGGCGGAGTGCAGAACTACGTCGTCGTTCAGCCGCAATAGCGTCAGCGGAGCGGTCGCGGGGCACGGCGCATGCCGTGCCCTCGGCCGTTCCGGCGTACTCGTTCCATTTCAGCCCTTCTCCGTATTTCCATGTATTCCTGCCGGTTGTGCGAGGACCGACAATTTCCGCGAGGCTTGCATTTGACGTCATGCCGAAATCGTTCTTTTTCCCTGTCCCACCCCGGAAAACCCGAGGGTGAATTCGGGCATCCACCATGTAGCTTGAGGCCCAAGGACCACAACAGAGATCGCCGCCTTTACCGGTTTGGTCGGGAACGAGGCCCTCTGCGGCACGCTATCGCTTTCGGCACGACTGAGAGTAGAATAGTACCCGAGTCCTATTCACCCAGCCCCTGTTCACTAGTACTAAGGTAACGGGCGTCAATCTCCCATATGGGCAAAGTCTGGGAAAGTAGGGGCGAAACACATATGAAAGGGGCAATGAATCGGCCTGTCTTTGATGATTCGATTCTGCCGGAAGGGAAAACACGCTGGGACTTGTTCGGCGCCAGCTTTGGCGTCGAATGCGTAATCATAGCCGCGTTGGTGATCATTCCCTTGCTGATGCCGCAGAAGCTTGAGGCCGTGAAGCAGTACGTGGTCACGCCGATGTTTGACATGCCGCATATTTCGGCGTGGAAACCCAAGCCGGCCAGGCTGATGCCTGTCAAGCGGGAAATTGTCCGAGCGGTCCCCAAGCCCGTGGTGGTGGTCCCCAAACCGAAGCTTTACGACCCGGTGGTGACTGCTCCCGTTCCCAGGCGCGCTACCGCACGCCGCAATACGTCCCTTCCCAAGATCGAAGTGGCCAAGGTGTTCAACGATCCGCACCCGCCTATCTCCACCGGGAGTTCGGCGATTCCCAATTTGCGCAAGCCGCGCGCCGCCGTGCAAACCGGCGGCTTTGGCGATCCCGAGGGCGTGCCCTTCACCGGCAAGGTGAGGAGTACGCCGAACATCAACGCGGCTGGCAGTTTTGATCTGCCGGCAGGGCCGGGATACGGCAACGGCACGGGCGGCGCCAAGGGCGCGCGGGGGATCGTCGCCAGTTCGGGTTTCGGCAACGGAGTGGCGATCGGCGGCAAGGGCGGCAGCCGCGGCGGAGCCGTCCAGCAAGGTGGTTTCACGAACCAGGCGGCTGCGCCGGTAGCTTCGCACGAAAGGCGCCGCGAGGCTGTGTCCAACGATAAGCCCGTCGAAGTCATCTACAAGCCGCGGCCCACTTACACGCCCGAGGCCAGAGCCAAGAGGATCCAGGGCGAAGTGCTGCTGCAGGTTGTGTTCTCGGCTTCAGGCAACGTCGAAGTGCAGCGCGTGATCAGGGGGTTGGGATACGGATTGGATGCATCGGCCGAACAGGCTGCCCGGGAGATTCGCTTCCACCCGGCGGAGCGCGGTGGTCAGCCGGTCAGCTCGGATGCGATCGTGCATATTGTTTTCGAATTAGCGTACTAAGGGAAAGGAAGACCCGGCAAATGCGCACGTGGAAGAAATTGTGTTTTTCGATTCTGGCGCCCGGCCTCATGGCAGGCCTGGCCGCCGCACAGCAGCAGCCGCAGAATGCGGGCGCTGCACAGCCGCCGCCGCAGAGTGCCAGCGCTGCCGCGCCGGCAATGACCGCGAACCAGGTGGTGGATCGCATCATTGCGCGCGAACACGAGGAAGACGCCATCATCCGCCATTACAAGCCGCTGATCGAGACCTATATCCAGGACATGAAGCCCGATCCACAGCTCGGCATGATTCCGGTGAGCGACCACTATTTCCTGGGACAGGCGGACCTAGCCAAGGGCGTCGTCGATAACTCGATGCTTGGAAGCCATCGGGGCCGCTGGAGCACCTACAACCCGCTCTACCACATCAGCGGATTCTTTAAATCCGGTTTCGTGCCGGACGGTTTCCTGCAGATGATCTACATCGATACCAACGGCTTTGACCGCCAGCACTATCGCTTCGATTACGTTCGCCAGCAGTTTTTGGGCGACGTGAAATGCTACGTTTTCGACGTCAATCCTCTCCCCAAGTCAGGGCGCGGGCGTTTCGAAGGCCGCATTTGGGCGGAGGCCCGGGATTACACGATCGTGCGTTTCAATGGCGTCTACACGCCGGTCTCCGGCCTCAATGGCTACAACCTGCATTTCGACAGCTGGCGCACGAACATGCAGCCCGGCCTCTGGCTGCCGGCCTTCATCTTCAGCCAGGAATCGAATATGAAGGACCTGTTCGGCGGGCGCGTCCGCTTCCGCTCCCAAACCCGCCTGTGGGGCTACAGTCTGGCCAGCGCCTCGCGCGAAAGCATATTCAGCCAGCTCACCATCGAGTCGCCCGCGGTGCAGGATCAGGCCGCTGCGCAGGAGCAGGACCGCAGCCCGGTCGAAGCGGAACGCCAATGGCAGCACGAAGCCGAAGAGAATGTCCTCGACCGTTTGCAGAAGGTGGGCTTGCTCGCGCCCCCGGGACAAGTCGACAAAGTCCTGGACACCGTGGAGAACAACCTCGAAGTCTCCAACAATCTGGACATCGAGCCCCGCGTGGAGTGCCGCGTTTTGCTGACCGGCACCCTCGAGTCTTTCGCCATCGGCCATACCATCGTGCTCAGCCGCGGCTTGATCGACGTTCTCCCCACGGAGGCCAGCCTGGCCGCGATCGTCGCCGAAGATTTGGCCGACATCCTTACCACCGAGCCTTCGACCGATATGTACGGCTTTAACGACGTGACCAACGTCTCGACTCTGGAAGTTCTCAACCGCTTCTCGTTCCACCAGTCTCCCCAACAGGTGCAGCAGTCGGCCCAGAAAGCCCTTCAAATCCTGGAGAAATCGAATTACAAAAGCCAGTTGGGAAGCGCGGGGCTGTTCCTGAAGCAGTTGTCCTCCCAGTCCAAGGCCCTTTCTTCCCTCATCAATCCGCGGCTGGGCAACGGCGTGTATCTCGGGCAGCAGCTCATGGCCTCGGCTCCTCAATTGCAGCCGACCAACGTGGACCAGATCGCCGCTTTGCCCATCGGCGCCCGCATCAAGCTTGATCCCTGGGATGACGATGTGTCGCTGCTGAAGGCCAAGCCCGTGCCGCTCTATTCTGCGCGGGAGAAGATGCCGTTTGAGGTCACACCGTTCATGCCTTACCTGACGTGGTATCAAAGTTCCGGTGCGAATGCCACGACAGGCGTTTCGGCGGATGTGACCAAGCGGCCGCAACCCCAGCAACAACAGCCGCCGCAGCAATAGGCCTGATGGGCGCGGCTCGCCGCAGAACGAGGCGGCCCTGGTCCTGGTCCAGGCAGTGCTGCGCAGTTTGACCCGGAAATCTCGACGCGGTTTGTCGCGCCTTCACCTGCGCGCTCAGGGTTCCTGTTGGACTTCCATCGTTTGGTCCACCGCGTAGTTGCTGCAGCCCGCAAACTTCGCGCTGGGGCACTGCGCCACCACACGGAAACTGTCCGCGGTGGTATCCACGCTGTAGGTATAGCCGTCGCGTCCGTCTTTGCGCATGCTCAGTGCGCCGCTGGAGACCAGGTCGTCCAGCGATGCGTAGGACCCATGCTGGACCTGGTACACGCGTTCGGCTTGGGCGATCGACAGCAGGTCGCCCTTCACGCCCACGATGTCGATGGTTTGCGTCGGGCCGCCCGTTGCCCCGCTCCCTGTTTCGAGCCTTGAAAAATAGAGCTTGTACGACAGCAGAACGATTGCAGCGACCACCAGAAGACCGATCACGCTTCGCATGAGAGCCTCTCGTTCGCGCCGGCCCGCGCGGCTTGGATAGGATGGAATCTTCGAGCTAACAGCAGGATAATCGGGCGGCGGCGCACCCGGCAATTGCGCGCGACGCGAGAGTAAACAGTGGGAAGGGCCGCACTGTGGTTCGCGGCGAGGCGCTGTCCCCGGAACCTCTAAGCCGTGATCCGCGTCGCTCCGAGCTACTTCACCATCAGAATGACTTTTCCGATATTCTTGCGGTCGTGAATGTAACGGTGGGCTGCGGCGGCCTCGGTCAGCGGAAACGTCTTCCCGATCACTGGCTTGATTTGTCCCGCTCCATACATCCGGAATAAATCATCGAGCTCGCTGCGCAGTACGCCGGCGCGCGATCTCAAGTTCCCGAGATTCACGCCGATCACGGCGATGTTGCGCGCCATCAGTTTCAGCGGATGAAACCGCGGCGTCTGCAGGAACGCCTTTCCGGCTCGCAGCCAGCTCTTTTTTCCTTCGGGCCCCGCTGCGGCGGAGAAGCCGTAGACCACCAGCCGTCCCATGGGCCCCAGGCATTCGGCGCTGCGCGCAAAGGATTTTCCCCCGATGGGGTCCATCACCAAATCGACGCCCTCCGGCGCGTATTTCTGCACCACCTGCACGAAATCGCTCTTCGCGTAATCGATCGCGTGTTCCACTCCCAGCCGCCGGAGAAACTCCTGCTTGGTCCGCCCTGCGGTGCCGAACACGATCAGGCCGCGCGCGCGCGCCAACTGCACGGCCGCGATCCCCACGCCTCCGGCCGCCCCGTGGATCAGTACGCGATTGCCCGGCTGCAGATTGCCCATGGTGAACAGCGAATGATAGGCGGTGAGATAGTTGACGGGAATCGCCGCACCGTCTTCGAAGCTCATGCCGCGCGGCAGCGGGTAGGCTTCGCTGGCGGGAACGGAAAGCCATTCCGCATACGCCCCAAAACGCGTCAACGCAGCGACCGCATCGCCCCGTTTCAGCGGCGTCGGTTCGCTTCCCGCCGCGTGTTCCGCCACTTTTTCCACCACGCCCGCGATTTCCACCCCCGGCACGAATGGGGGCTTGGGCGCGCCCGGATAGAGCCCCATGCGCTGCAGCAAATCCGCGAAGTTCACGCCTATCGCCTTCACGCGGATGACCACCTCGCCGGCCTTCGGCTGAGGATCGGGTCTTTCGGCCGCCTCAAAAACTTCCGGTGGGCCATACCGCCGGACGACCATCGCGCGCATCTAACTCTCCTTTACGGAATTCCAGGACGGGCTGGCCGCCGGCGTCAGCATCGCGCCGGGCCTAACATCCGCTGCGTTCCGGTGTGTCTTTTGGCACCGGCTCCGTTTTCGTTTGGTTAATCCGCGCATGGTACTTTAGACTACTAGACTTCGCGCAAATGAGAAAAAGCAAACTCACCATCCAAACGTTTGTTGTCCCGGCAATTTTGATCCTGGCTGCTGTGGCTCCGCTCTCCGCGGACCCGCCCGCTGCAGCTCAGGAGAACCCGGCGATCCTGACCGCGATGCAGGACGAGCTGAACCGCTCGTTCGCCGCGATGTCCCAGGCCAAGCCGCCCTGCTATTACATCAGCTACATGATTTCCGACCGCGACTACGCTTCGGTCTCCGGATCGAACGGCGCGCTCCTCTCCAGCAATGAAAGCCGCGCCCGCTGGCTCGAAGTGCAGACGCGAGTCGGCACGCCCCAGCTCGACAACACGCACATTCTGCCCGGCCGCCCGCCCAGCTGGAGCAGTCCCGGGACCGTGGTCGTGCTGGACAACGACATCCCCGTCCTGCGCCGCCAAATCTGGCGCGAGACGGACCGCCAGTACCAGGCTGCGGTCGAAGCATATATCAAAGTGACGGCCAGCCAGCAGGTGCAGGTGCAAAGCGCGGAAAATGCCGCGCCCGACTTTTCCCACGAGGCGCCGCACACTTACCTCGGCCCGGCGGTCGAAATCCATGTGGACCGCAAGCCCTGGGAGGAGCGCGTCCGCCGCTATACGGCCGAATTCAGCAAATCGCCCGCGGTGCTGAATTCCATCGCCACCTTCACCGCGCTGGCCAACAACCAGTACTTCGTCAACACGGAGGGAAGCAAGCTCGCTTTCGGCCTGGTGCATTACCGCCTCGAACTCTACGTCCAAACCAAGGCGCCCGACGGCATGAACATCGATCGCTATGCGAACTTCGACTGGCTCGATCCCAAGCAGGCGCCCACGGACAAAGAGGTGTTCGACACGATCCATCGCCTGATTCGCGAGGCCACCGGTTTGGATCAGGCGCCCCTGGCTCAGCCCTTCGTTGGGCCCGCGCTCCTCAGCGGCCGCGCCGCCGCGGTCTTCTTCCACGAAGTTTTTGGGCATCGCATGGAAGGATTCCGCCTGAAGGACGTCGCCGAAGGCCAGACATTCGCCAATGATATCGGCAAGCAGATTATGCCGAGCTTCCTCTCCATCAAGGACGACCCCACGGAGAAAACGACGAACGGCGAGATGCTGCTTGGCGCTTATCCCTTCGACGATGAAGGCGTGCCCGCGCAGGACACCATTCTCGTCCGGAACGGCATCCTGAAAACCTTTTTGACCTCGCGCTCGCCGCTCCTGGGCATCCCACACTCGAACGGCCACGGGCGCGCGCAGCTCGGCTACGTTCCCATCGCGCGGCAGGGAAACCTCATCATTACCAGCACCAACACGCTGCCGGAAAAACAGCTGCGCCAGAAGCTGATCGATCTCATCCGCAAAGAAGACAAGCCCTACGGTTTCTTGATCGACGACATCGAAGGCGGCTTCACCTTCACCGGCCGCGCCCAGCCGCAGGCCTTCCAGGTCACGCCCCTGGTGGTTTACAAAGTTTTCCCCGACGGCCGCCCCGACGAACTGGTACGCGGTGTCAACATCGTGGGAACGCCTCTGACGCCGCTTACCAAAATCGTTGCCACCGGCGACAAAGAGGAAGTCTTCAACGGCTACTGCGGCGCCGAATCCGGGTCTGTGCCGGTTTCCGCCGTGGCTCCCGCCATTCTGATTTCCGAAATGGAGTTCGCCAAAAAGGAAACCTCGACGGATAAGCCGCCTATCCTGCCTCCACCGGCTCACGATCCCGAGGCAAAAGGGCAACAACCGTGAGAAATCTCGCCGTTCTCGTTTTCATTTCCGCGCTGGCGCTTCCGCTCTCGGCCGCCGCTCGCCCCAAGCGCGCGCCAGTCCCGCGCTCTGCGTTTCTGCAGGCTCCCGTTCCCGCCGCCGTGAAAGACAAGACGCTTTACGCCATGCATGACGAGATGCAGCGTTCGATGAACCGCCTGTTCATTCCCGGAATGCAGCGGCCTTACTTCATCGAGTATCGCCTGCTCGATCTTCACGTCCGCACGGTTTCCGCTTCGTTCGGCTCGCTCCTGGCCAGCGACACCACCAAGAGCCGCTTTATGGATGTCGACGTCCGAATCGGCGACTATCACCTCGACAGTTCGAACTTCATCAGCAACGACGGCTTCCAGGGATTCCTCGGTTCCACGGGGCAGGTGGGCATCGACCGCGACTACCATTCGCTGCGCCAGGACCTCTGGCTGGCCACCGACCAGGCCTACAAGTCAGCGGTCACCCAAATGTCCCTCAAGCAGTCCTTCCTGCAAGGGTTGACCAAGCCGCCTGAAATCGACGACTTCTCCCGCGTGCAACCCCTCGTCGATATCAAGCCGCGCATCGTGGCCAACTGGACTTCCCGCAATTGGGAGGAAGAGGCCAAGCAGGCTTCCGCTATCCTCCGCAATTATCCGCAGCTCTACGGCTGCCGCGTGAACTACTACTTGATCTTCGCCACGCGCTATCTGATGACCAGCGAAGGCACCATCATCCGCACCACGCGGCCGATGGCCGCCATCGAAGCGGCGCTCGATACCAAAGCCGATGATGGCATGCCGCTGCACAATTACTACGCCGTTTATGTCAACGATCCGGCTCAATTGCCCGGCCCGGACGTGGTCAGCAAGGGCTTGGCTCAGGCCGCCGATCAGCTGATGGCCCTGCGTTCCAGTCCGCTGCTGCCCGACTACGACGGGCCCGTGCTCTTCGACGCGCACGCTGCGGGAGCCCTGCTGGCCCAGATGCTTCCGCCATCGCTGTCCGGAGCGCGCCCGCCGCTTTCCATGGTGTCCGCGTTCGATCAGTTGATGAGCCGCATGGGAGGCCGCAGCGAATGGGGTGAGCGAGTCGGCACGCGCGTGCTGCCGCCCACCGTCTCCCTCAGCGATGATCCCACTCTTACCGAGTTTCAGGGCCAGCCGCTGCTTGGAAATTACGATGTGGACGCCGAGGGTGTGAAAGCGGAAAAAGTTCCGCTGGTCGTCAACGGCATGTTGAGGAACCTGCTGATGTCGCGCCGTCCCGGCCCGGAATTTGAGAATTCCAACGGCCACGCGCGCTCCGCGCTGCTCTCCGACCCGCACCCCCTGCCCAGCAACCTGTTCCTCGTATCCAACAACGGCCTTTCGCCTGCCGACATGGAAAAGAAATTTTTGCAGGATTGCAAGGAGGACGGACAGCAGTGGTGCGTCGAGATCCAGCGCATGGACAATCCGGCGCTCACCTCGCTTAGCTCGCAGGACTTCTCCGATTACATTGCCTCGCTGGCCGGAGGCATCTCCAGCGGCGATCGCCTCCCTCTTCTGGTGTATCGCGTCTTCGTTTCCGACGGCCACAAAGAACTCGCGCGCGGCGGGCGCATCGGCGGCCTCACCCTGCAGGCTTTGCGCAACATGCTCGCGGTTGGAAACACGCCGGAGGTGTACACCTACATGCAGTCCAGCCAGCTGGCTGGAACCGCGCTGGGGGCCTTCGGCGACGCCGACTCCGGCATTCCCAGCACCATCATTACGCCCTCGCTTCTGCTGGACGAAGTGGACATCCGCGGCTTCCACGGCGAGCCGCGCCGCCTGCCCATGGTCCCGCCGCCGGCCTTGCAGTAATCGCGGCGCTCTTCACGCCATCTCGGCGGCAGGGAACGCGCCGCTCACTTCGACGGCGGCGTCCCCGCCGGCTCGATGCTGAAAAACGTGATTTCCGGCCGGCATAAAAACCGTATCGGCAAGTCCGACATCCCCAAACCGCGGTTCACGTACATGCGCGTCCCGTCTTCCTCGTACCAGCCCGCCAGGAAACGCCCGCTCCCCTTGGGCAGCCAGAACGGATGCACGAACGGGATAATCACCTGCCCCCCGTGCGTGTGCCCCGCAATGCAGAGGTTCACGTGCCCCGCGATGTGGTCGAAGTACGCCGGCGCATGGAACAGCGCGATCTTGTAGACGCCCGCGGGCACGTTCGCCATCGCCCGTTTCAACCGCGGATTCCCCGAAGCGGGATCGTCCAGACCGATCAGCGCAAAATCCGGACGCGGCTGCTCGCTTTGGTTCACCAGCAGATGCACCCCCGACTTCGCGTAGAACGCGCGCTCGTGGTACACCGGGCGGTCGTTTTCCCAGTTCCCGCGCACCACCCATACGCCAAGCGGCGCGTGCAGGTGCTGATAGAACCGCTCGCACGGGCGGTAGTCTCCCGCTCCATTCCCCAGGCAGTCTCCGGTGACCACGATCAGGTCCGGCTTCTCTTCCGCGAAGATTTGCAGCGTGCGCCGCTCGTTGCGTCCCATCCCGTGCGTGTGCACGTCGCTCAAATCCGCGATCTTCAGCGGCGCGGCTACGTTTCCCTGCAGCTCGTAACGAGTCACCTGGATGCGGAACGGCTCGATGTAGATCGCATCGATTCCGCAGGCGATGCCAACCGCAAGCAGCGCCGCAATCGCAATGGCCGTCGCGTACATTCTGCCGCGCCCGCGCTTGCTCTCGCCCGGCAGCGCGCGAGCGGGCCCTCGATCTTCCGTCACCGGCGGCATTCTCTCCTGAACGTCCGCAAATTCCGCAGATTCGTTTCTCTTCAATATACAGGTTCGCCCGCCCGCGGCGAAAAACGCCTCCACCCGGGTTTCGTGTCGCTGCATATCGCGCGCCGGGAACGGCAGGCCGCACACCGTACCGATCCGCCGCCCCAAAACAGCGGCTCTCCTCGCCCGCAAGGTATAATCACCCGCTGTGACGCTGACTCCCGAACGCGCCATTCACGAAAAGAAGCTGGCCGCTCTCGGCTCGGTTGGCTCCGCCGTCCTGCTCGTCCTGCTCAAGGTGTTTCTCGCCATAGTGACCCACAGCCTTGGCGTGCTCTCCGAAGCCTTGCATTCCACCCTCGATCTGGTTGCCGCGGTCATCACCTATCTTTCCGTACGCGTCGCCGATAAGCCCGCCGACGCCGAGCACCTTTACGGTCACGGCAAGGTGGAAAGCTTCTCCGCCTTCGTGGAGACGGGCCTGCTCTTGCTCACCGCGGTCTACATTATCTGGGAGGCCTTTCAGCGCCTGATCTTCAACACCGTCGCCATTGATCCCAGCCTGCAAGCGATCGCCATTCTTCTGCTGGCCATGGGCATTGACATTGTGCGTTCACGCGCGCTCCGCCGCGTCGCCGCCAAGTATCCCAGCGAGGCGCTGCAGGCTGACGCTCTGCACTTCTCCACCGACGTCTGGAGCACCTTCGTCGTCATCCTGGGAATGACCGCCGCGTGGATCGGCATGCGTACTGGAGTCCGCTGGTTGAGCAAGTTCGACGCGGTGGCCGCTCTCGGCGTGGCCGGCGTGATCATCTGGGTGGGTTCGCGCCTGGGCAAGCAGACGGTGGACGCCCTGCTCGACGTGGCCCCTTCAGGCCTGCGCGAACGCATCATCAGCGCCGTCAGCGAAACCGAGGGCGTGCTCGATGCCGAGCGTGTGCGCGTGCGCCGCGCCGGCCAGCATTACTTCGTCGACATCACCATCAGCGTGCCGCGCAGCGCCACCCTCGAGCAGGCCCATACCGCCACGGACGCAGTCGAAAAGCGCGTCGGCGAGATCGTGCCTGCCGACGTGGTGGTCCACGTCGAGCCCCGCGCTCCCAGCAACGAGCATCTGTTCGAAACCATTCGCGCCGTCGCCCAGCGACGCGGCCTGCCCGTGCACGAGCTGACCGCGAATCATCTGGACGGCCGGCTCTTTCTCGAGCTGCACCTGGAAGTCGACGAACAGGCCAGCCTGCGCGAGGCGCACCGCCGCGCCACCGAACTCGAGCGCGATATCCTGCAGGCCACCGATCCCCAGGCCTTCGTGAACATCCACATCGAACCCCTCGGCGCGCGCGTTCCCGGCGCCGAAGAAATGACGGACCTCTCCGCCTCCATCCAGGAATTTCTCGTTTCCATCCAGTCCCAGTTCCATCCCTCCGCCAAATGCCACGACGTTCACGTCCGCAACGTCGAGCATCGAACCCTGGTTTCCTGCCACTGCGCCCTCGATGGCAGCCTCCCCATCACCCAGGTCCACGACCTCATGGCCGCACTCGAAGACCGCGTCAAGGAACGCTTCCCGCAAATTTTCCGCGTGACAATTCATCCCGAGCCCCTCGAAGAGAGCTGACCCGCCTCCAGGCGAACGCCTGCGCTCCCAGTGCGATCAGCGGTGGAAAGCATTCCAGCATGTACCGCGGCTCCGGCGTTTCCACCGCGAACGCGAAAAACACCGTGCGCACCACGATGAACGCAAACACAAACGCCACTCCCGGTCTTCGCCGCGCCAACCACAAGCCCGCCAGTCCCAGCCCCACGTAAAACGCGTTCCCCACCACCAGCCCCAGCGTGCTCAGAAAATCGGTGCGGTCGTCTTCCCAGGCCGGTCCCATCGGCCACAGGTCGCCCGAGATCGGCAGCAGGTCCAGACGCGGGCAGAACCACAGCGTCAGGCCGCGCAGAAACGGAATTTTCAGGTGCGTGCGCAGCGGATCGCGCGAAGTCCGTTCCTGTGCGATGGCGCCAAATTGCGCGTCCACCTCGGGCGTCAGTTTCTTGGTTTTGTTGTACTCCGCGAGCAGGCCGGCCACGCGTGCCCGCTCCTGTGGCGAATCGAAGGCCGATCCCGGCAGGTTGTCGATGAAAATGCGGTGCTCGCCCAGGTTCCAGTCGGTGTAAAAGACGTCCCCAAAGCGCCATAGCCAGGTGTTCGTCCATTTGAAGAAGCCCAGCGGTACGTATTCGCCGGGGGCCTGGGCGTAGCGCGGCGCCAGGAATTGCACCTCGTGCAGCGTGCTCCAGTTGCGCGCGCCCCACGGGAGCAGCGGCAGAATCAGCCCCGCGCTCATCAGCGCCACCGCGCGCAGCAGCTTGGTCCAGTCGCGTGGCTTCCACCATTTCGCCACCAGAATGAGCCCCGCGGCGAACAGCACCAGCGGTGTTTCCGGACGCACCAGCGTTCCGAAGCCCACGATAATCCCGGCCAGAGACCACCGGCTGAAAATGAATTTTCCGCGCTGCGTCTCTTGTCCCACCCCCGCATCCGTGTCCAGCAGGATCAGGATCGCCAGCGCGGTGAAGAAGGTGGCCAGCGTTTCCGCCAGAATGGCCGCCGTATAATTTGCGGTGAAGGGGCAAAGCGCGGCCAGCCACAGCCCAGCCAGAAAAACTCGCCGGCGGTAAGCGGCTGGCGCAAGGCGCGCCGCGATCAGCGCGATCAGAAAGCACGTTGCCAGATCCACGGCCGCTTGCGCAAACATCGCCGCGTGCAGCGAGCGCCCCGCAAAGGTGAACACCGCCCCAAGGAATGCCGGGTATCCCGGCGTGCGTATATCCGCCAGCCGGAACACCCCGTGAAGGTGGTAACCATAGGCATGCTTCTTGACCCAGCTCCACGCCAAGTCGATGTACAATGGGGAATCCCCTGCGTCACTTGCCGGAAATTGCAGGATGAAGAATGCCCGGATGGCCAGGCCGGCCAGAGCAGCCAGGACGATGTGCAGGCGCATCTTAGTGGAAGCTTCCGGCGGCTTGCCGCCTCTCGAGTTCTGCTGCTGGGATTCTCGATTTGCCATTCCGGCGTTTTGAGGAACCGTTTCCAATGTCTTGCAGATGAGCGGAGTTCTACCCGGTCTCGCTGCCTCTGGACCTTGTAGCTTGGATTGACTTGTGCTCGAACGCAAGCCCATTTTCTACGATCAGGAACGCCGCCGCTGGCGCCGCACTCGCCGCGTCCTGGAAATCACCGGCGCGCTCTTCACCTTGGTCCTCATCGTCTTTTTGATCGACCTCGGCCGCAATCCTGAGCTGCCCGATATCTTGCGCCCGGATATTCATGGCGGCCTGCGCCCGCTGCATACGCGCCAGACCAAGAAGAAGCTGGCGGCCGCCACCCGCAAGCGCAAGATCAAGCTGGCTGCTCTCGGTACGGTGCCCCAAAATTACGATCCGCTGCGCGTGGCCTTCTACGTTCCCTGGGATCCGGCCAGCCTCGCCTCCCTGCAGCAGCACTACCATGAGGTCGACGTTCTCGTCACCGAGACCCTCCATTCGGTTTCCGCCGACGGCAGTCTGGATGTGGTCACGCCCGACGGCAAGCTCCATCCCGTTCCGCCCGACGGCCAATTATCCCTGACTCCCGATCCCAAGCTCCTTTCCTGGATGCAGACCAGCGGCGTCGAACTGCCCATGATGGGCCTGATGAACAACTCCGATGGCACCGTCTTCCAGACCGACAAGCTGACCGCCATGATGTCCTCGGCGGCCGCTCGCAAACGCCTCATTCGCACCGCCGTGCTCTACACCCAGGCGCAGAAGCAAACCGGCATCGTGCTCGACTTTGAAAGCGTCCCCGACGCCAACCAGGAGGATCTCACCCGCTTCATCGAAGAACTCGGCCGCGCCATGCACGCCGCCAGGTTGAAGCTGATGGTGGCCCTCCCCGCCGCCGATTGGGCCTACGATTACAAGACCATCGCGCAGCATTGCGATGCCATCATCCTGATGAACTACGACCAGCACTGGCAGACTTCGCCTCCCGGCCCCATTTCCGCTCAGGACTGGTTCGTCACCAATATCCGCAACATTCTGAAGCTGGTGCCCGCCACCAAGCTCGTCATGGGCATCCCCAGCTATGGTTACGATTGGACCGCCAAGTCCAAGCAGGATCCCAATCCTGTCGCGGAGCCCGTCAGTTTCCAGCAGGCCATCATCACTGCCGATGAATCGCAGGCCGACATCGAATTTGACCCTGACGCTCTCGAGCCCTACTACTCGTACGAGGATGAGAACAACCAGGTCCATACCGTCTGGTTCATGGACAGCCTCACCGCCTACAACGAATTGCGCGTCGCTGAACGCGCCGGCGTGCGCGGCACCGCTCTCTGGCGCCTGGGCGAAGAAGATCCGTCGGTTTGGGACATCTGGAACACCACGCACCCTTCAAATGCTGACCGCGCCAGCCTCGAACAGGTCCCTCCCGGTTACGACATCGTCAAGGAGGGGCACGGCGAGATTTGGAAGATCATGGCCACGCCCCAGAACGGGAGCCGCGATTTTACCTACGATCCTTCGCAGGACCTCTTCACCGATGAGAATTTCAAGAGCTATCCCCTGTCCTGGCGCATCCAGCAGATGGGCGCGGCTCCGCACAAGCTGGCCATCACGTTCGACGATGGTCCCGATCCCCGCTGGACTCCCAAGATTCTCGATGTCCTGAAAGAGAAGAACGCCCCCGCCACCTTCTTCGTGATTGGCGAGGAGGCCAATCTGTATTCCGGCCTCGTCCAGCGCGAGTACCGCCAGGGCGATGAAATCGGCAATCACACCTTCACCCATCCCGATTTCGAGCAGGTCACCAAAGAACGCCTGCAGGTCGAACTGAACTTGACCGAACTCCTGCTCGAAAGCAGCCTCGGCGTCAAGACCACCCTCTTCCGCCCGCCCTACGGCATCGACCACCAGCCGGAAACGTCCAGCGAAATTCAGATGCTGCCCATCCCGCAGCAGATGGGCTACATCCTCATCGGCGGCCGTCTCGATCCCCACGATTGGGGCGAAGAGAACGGCCTGATTCCTCCACCGCCCGCGGAAACCATCGTCCAGCGCGTGATTGCCGATGCCGAGAGCGGCAAGGGCGGCAACATCGTCCTGCTGCACGATGGCGGCGGCGAGCGCAGCCATACGGTCGAAGCGCTGCCGCAGATCATCGACCAGCTGCGCGCCAGGGGTTTTCAGTTCGTCACCGTGTCGGAACTCCTGGGCCAGCCGCGCGCACAGGTCATGCCGCCGCTGACCCACAAGGAATGGCTCCTCGCGCGCGCCGATGCCTTCATGTTCGACGTCTTCCGCCTCTTCCGCACCAGCATCGCCTTCATTTTCATTCTCGGGATTTTGCTGGTCAGCGCTCGCGCCCTGATCATCGGCATTCTGGCGCTGGTCGAAAAGTTCCGCGCGGCGCCTTCCGATCACCCGGAGTATAAGCCGCCGGTCACCGTGCTGATTCCCGCCTACAACGAGGAAGCGGCCATCGTGGACACCGTCGGCGCCGCCCTCGCTTCGAACTACCCGAAGCTCGAAGTTCTCGTGGTGAATGACGGTTCCACGGATCGCACCGCCGATCTCGTTCAGCGCAATTTTGGCCAGGACCCGCGCGTGCGCCTGCTCATGCAGCCCAATCGCGGCAAGCCCACCGCCCTCAATCACGGCCTTGCCGAAGCCACCGGCGAAATCACCGTTTCCATCGACGCGGACACCGTCGTCGATCCCGAAGCCATTCCGCGCCTGGTTCGCCACTTCGCGGATCCCAAAGTGGGCGCCGTCGCCGGCAACGTGAAAGTCATGAACCGCAATAGCTGGCTCACGCGCTGGCAGGCTCTCGAGTACATCACCAGCCAGAACCTCGAAAAGCGCGCCTTCGATCTGCTCAACTGCATTCCCGTGGTTCCGGGCGCCGCGGGGGCCTGGCGCACGGACCTCTTGCGTTCCAGCGGCGGCTTTTCCGGCGAGACGGTGGCCGAAGACACCGACCTCACTCTCACCATCCGCCGCGACGGCTGGAAAATCCTCTACGACGAGGATGCCATCGGCCGCACCGAAGTTCCCGAAACCATCGAAGCACTCATCCGCCAGCGCTTCCGTTGGACCTTCGGCACGCTGCAAGCCGTCTGGAAGCATCGCGACGTCACCGGCAAGCCGCGCTACGGCACGCTCGGCTGGATCGCCGTTCCCAACGTCGTCCTGTTCCAGATTCTTCTTCCGCTCGTTTCTCCCATCATCGACTTCCTGTTCCTGCTGTCCATTGCGCTTTGGGGACTCGCTCAGCTGCAGATCGCCCATCTCCCCCAGCTCTGGACCGTGCAGGACGTCGAGCGCTCGCTCTTTTTCTTCGCCATCTTCATGGCCATCGACTTTTTCACCTGCATGGTCGCTTTCGCCCTCGAGCGCCACGAAGACTGGACCTTGCTCGCGCCGCTCCTCATTCAGCGCTTTTATTACCGCCAGATGATGTATGTGGTTCTCTTCCGCGCGCTGAAGGAAGCCGTGCGTGGCCGCGCGGTCGGCTGGCGCGGTGTCGAACCGCATCCGCCGGCTCATCCGCCCGTCGCGGCCGGGCCCTTGGGAGCGCCCTCCGAGCCGGCTCTCTCCAATCCCGCCGGCCGCAAGTCCTGATCGCCGCTTCGCTCTGTTAAATCATCCCTGGCGCAAACTACCGCGGTGTTATCATTCAGCGGAAATCAGAATCTTAGGTATTAGAAAAATGGCCAGACCGGATTCCGTGCTTCGCATCTCTTTCGTCGCTGCGTTCTTCTGTCTTTCCGCTTCGCTCGCTGTGGCCCAGACGAAGCCGCCGCAGTCCCCTGCAACACAGCCTCCCGCTAACCCTGCGCCAATGACCGTCGAATCCAACCTGGTCCTGGTTCCGGTATTTGTCTACGATCCCTCGCGCATGGCCGACGCTCCCAAGCAGGAGTTGCCCTGCGCCCGCGCCACCGTCGTTGCCTTCTTCAAGCTTCCGCCGACGCAGCCCTACTTGCCCAAGGATTGCGACGTTACGGAAGTTCAGGACCTCGGCGCCAAGGATTTCCGGCTCTTCCAGGACGGCGCTCCGCAGCACATCGTGAAAATTAACGCTGGGGCCTGGTGGACGCTGGTCCGCGATAACTTTGGCTGGCACATGCAATCCTCCGACACGCCGCGCGGCATTTGGAGCTTGAGCGAGCTCAGCGGCGTCAAGCGCGTCCCCGTCATCAACCGCGATTTCCATATTCTTGCTTACGTCCCGCCCACTTCATCCGGCGGATGCCATTCCATCCGCGTGGAAGTCGATCGCCCCAAATTGCTGGTCTTCGCGCGCAACCAGTACTGCGCCGGAGCAACGCCCTCCGATCCTTTGTATGGAACCACCGAAGGGAAGAAACTGGAGCGCGATCTGTCCTCCGATAAACGCGGTAAAATTCCTCTCTCCCTTCAGGCGGCCGCTCTTTCCACGCGGGGAGACAACTCCCTCGTCGACGTCTCCTTGGATTTCCCCTGGAATGATCTTTATCGCAAATGGAATCCCGAGAATTGGACTCTCTACGCCCGGATCGCGGTGATGGGCGTTCTGCGCAAGCCGGACGGCACCGTTGCGGCACGCTTCAGCGACCTGCTCTACCCGCCCTATTGGCCCACCTTCGATCAGGGCGGCGCCAAATTTATCGCCTGGGAAAAAGGCTCATCCGCGCTGTCGGGCGCAATTCCGCACCAGCTCAGCGGCGCCGCATCCAGCAGGAGTCTGGGTTCCAGCAGCAGCGCCCTGGGAAACGACACGCTGGCCCTCACGTTTCGGAATGCTGGCGAAGTCGCGATCGACACCACTGCGATACAGAACGCCCTCAACAGCTCCGACCCCTTCTGGATGCCTGCGCGCTACGAAACCCAAGTCGACGTTCCTCCGGGCCAATACACTCTCGAGGTCGTTCTCAGCGATGGATGGAACATCGGCCGCGCCCAAATGCCGCTCACCATCGACGCCCCTGGCAAGCAGTTGGCCCTCAGCTCCATCGTCTTGTGCAAGCGGTTGCGCGATGCCGCCGTGGCCGCCAAAGAGGACGCCGCCGCCAATTTCGCGCCCCAGTACGTTCCGCTGGTCAGCAAAGGCATCCAGTTCATCCCGTCCGGCGATTCGGCCTTCCGCGCGACCGAGCCGCTGTTCGCCTACTTCGAAGTCTCCGAGCCGCCTGCTCACTCAACTGACAAAGTTACCGTGCAGATGAGAATCCTCGATGTCAGCAGCACCAAGGTCTTGGCCAATTTTGCGCCCTTCGATGCGGCCCCTTATGCAGTCGCCGGAAGTTCCGTCCTGTGCATCGCCCGCACCATTCCCATCCGCCAGCTTCCCAAAGGCTCGTATCACTTCCAGGTGCGCGCCACCGATGCGAACGGACCCGTCATCCCGTGGCGCTCCGCCACCTTCACCGTCGAATAGTCCGAGCCGAGGTCCTTCGGACGGGGAAGTGGTCAACCCTTCCGCTGGTTACGCGGCCCTGGTTGGTGTTGTTCACAACCTCGCTATCAAATCGGCAGCGCCGAGGAACTCTGAAACGAGCACTGCGGCCGATGTGAGCGGCCCTGGAAATTCTGTCCATCCTACATCGCAGACGTGGGCTACGGGTTGGTCCGCTGGCCTTGACCGAAGGAGAAATATGTTCCCCCTGTGTCGGCCTGCGCGGTGTCGACCGCCAGTCCGTAGAGTTTCTTGCCTTGCTCAAAGAAAACACCTCGGATCGGAATGCTTACTGGAACACTTTGGATTGTGAGATTCAGGGTGGCGGCATACGAGCAGTCCGGGTTCACAGTGATCTTTCCGGAAGCAGGAAGGACGATGTTGCCCGTGGGCCCCAGCTTTTCATACAGCATGCCGGAATAATCGCCGCTCATCGAGACGTCCATGCTCAGCAGCAGCGCGTCGGAAAAGATCGGGGCATCAGGAGTAAACTGCACGAGATTTTCAACCGCCCACACATACCTGCCCTTCGCAGTCTGCGGCCCGCAGGTCTTCAGCGGCTCGCCGGGCTTGCTGATACGGTGGCCCTCCATTATCCACGCTAGAGTGGGAGCGCCATTCACAATCTCGGTGGGAACGGCGCGATACTCGCGGCCGTTGTCAAAGAGGATGAAGCGCTCGACAATTATCGTCGGTTCTGGATTACCGGGCAGGGTAAACTGGGCGCGGACCTTTCCGGTACAGTCTTCATTCATTTCGGTGATTGTTGTCTCAAGGGGAATGGGTTCGAGCCCTCCGTTGAAAGACCCGACTCGGATCCAGAAAAAGCCGTGGCCGATCCCGTCAGGCCCCGCTGTGACCTCGCCGACCGTGACAAATGGTGCGAACGCCCCAGCCCAGTGGAACGGGTACGGCTGTGAGTTTGGATCAAAGATCGCGCTCGATCCTTTTTCGTAAAACGCGTACGTGCCGGTGAAAGTCTGCAAACTGCACGGCGCTTGGCCTTGGGCCGCGGGTGTGGCGAGGCCTAGGCAGGCAAGCAGTCCGACGAGCCCGAAAGCAATACTCTTGGTATTCATAGTCTAACTCCTGTTGCGCGTACGGGATCCGTTTCTGTCCGAACATAGCTACGACGGCTCGTTACTTTGCAATAGGCGCCATCTTGCCTTGACCTTGGATTTTCCTTGCCGCCCAACCCTCTGAGAATAGAAGTGATGGCGGTCACTGAACCCCTGTTAGGGAACGCGGTACATTCTCGTTTGCTCGCGTGACGAAGGCGGACAATGCCCAACTCCGTCTGCTTCGGCTCCTTCGAAGTTGACCTTGACTCAGGCCAACTCCGCAAGAGTGGCCTAAAGCTCAAAATGCGGGACCAATCCTTCCAGGTGTTGGCGTCGCTTCTGGAACACCCGGGCCAGGTCGTTAGCCGAGAGGAGTTGCGCCAGCGCCTGTGGCGCGACGGGGTTTTTGTCGACTTCGACAACAACCTGAACGCCATCATCGCTCGCTTGCGCGAGGCGCTGGGCGACTCGAGCGAGCATCCGCGCTTCATCGAGACGCTGCCCAAACACGGCTACCGCTTCATTGCGGATGTCACGGCGGTAGATCGTGAGCACGTGTCGGCGGTAGGTCCAGCGATATTGGCCGTGGCGCCTCCTCAGCCGACAGGACGCGGTCGTGGTTGGAGAGTTCGCGCCGCGTTGGGAATAGCGGCCCTGCTTCTGATCCTCGGTGCACTGAACGTCGGCGGGCTCCGCAACCGTTTCCTTGGCCACCCTGAACAACCGCGGATCAGATCGCTGGCTGTCCTGCCGCTAACGAATCTTTCACGCGACCCGGAGCAGGAATATTTCGCAGATGGCATGACCGATGCCCTGATCACGGAGCTCGCAAAAATCAGCGCACTGAAGGTGATCTCCCGCACGTCCGTAATGCACTACAAGAAAACCAATGAAACTGCGCCGCAGATTGCGGCCGAATTGAACGTGGATGGACTGCTGGAAGGTACCGTCCAGCGCGAGGACGCCCAAGTCCGCATTAACGTCCAGTTGATCTACGCTCCCCGTGACAAGCACCTCTGGGCCGAGAGCTACCAGCGCCAACTGCCTGGCATCCTCGCCCTACAAAGCGAAATCGCTCGGGGCGTCGCTCAGGAGGTTAGGGCCAGCTTGACGCCTGCCGAACATGCGCGGCTGGCGCATGTGCGGAACGTCAACCCCCAAGCCTACGAAGCGTATCTAAGGGGCCGGCACTTGTTGAGAATTAGAACGCGGGACAGTTTGCAAGAAGCCCTGGCGCATTTCGAAGCTGCCATCCGAATCGATCCAGGCTACGCCTTGGCTTACACAGGTCTCGCAGACACTTATTCGGTATTGGGTGATCAGAAGTTTATGGCTCCTGACAAAAGCTTTCCTAAAGCGCAGGCCGCAGCCCAAAAAGCCCTTGAACTGGACGATAATCTGGCCGAGGCTCACGCGGCGATGGCGTTGGTGCTACACGCGTACGACTGGGATTGGCGCGGCGGCGAGCGTGAAATCGAACGCGCTATTCAACTCAACCCCAGCTATGCCAGCGCTCGTCACTGGCATGCCATGTTACTGTCCGAAATGGGCCACCACGCCGAAGCCATTACGGAGATGCGCGAAGCGCGAGCTCTCGACCCGTTGTCGCCGCGCATTAACGCCAACTGTGGAAACGTTCTGATCGTAGCCCGACAATATCAAGAAGCCATAAAGGAACTCCAGAAAACGGTGCAGCTATTTCCCGACGACGCTGCGGCGAACCTGTTCTTGGGGGAGGCCTTCTCAGCCGTGGGGCGGCACAACGAAGCCATCACGCAGACTCGACGTGGCTTGACTCTGCAGGGCGCCGCCCCAGAGCGATCTCCGGAATTTGCCCGGATTCTTGCCCGCGCCGGAAAGGGACAACAGGCAGAGCAAATCCTCCAGGTAGCACTGAAGGCGCGCAACAATGGCGAATATATCCCCGCTCCTGGTCTCGCAGCGGCCTATGTCGCCCTCGGCGAAAAAGATGAGGCTTTCGCCTGGCTGGAGAAGGGCTACGCGGAGCACGACACCGACATGGAATGGCTGCGGGTCGTTGCCTCTTGGGACCCGATCCGCTCGGATCCGCGCTTCGCCGCCCTTCTCCGCAAGATGAACCTGGATTGACCCATCGTGGCGTACAGGCCGCCAAGGACGGTGGAAAGCTCTGTTCAACTTGACATTGGTATCGTTTGTGTTACCATCGAATATGATCGAAGTACGCGAATACCTGGACCGTCGTGGACACAGCCCGTTTGCCATGTGGTCCGATAGCTTGAACAAAGAAGCAGCCGCGAAAGTGGCCGCTGCTCTCGCGCGAATGCAGCAAGGGAATTTTTCTAATGCGAAGGGCGTTGGGGCCGGCGTTTACGAGTACAGAATTGATTTTGGTCCGGGTTACCGCATTTACTTCGGGAAGGACGGCGAGCGGCTCGCGGTACTTCTTGGCGGCGGTGCGAAAAAACGCCAGCAGACGGACATCGCGACGGCACTCGCTCGGTGGCAGGACTACAAGCAACGAAAAGGTACAGAGAGGTAAGGCCAATGGCATTGACGCGAGACTTCAAAGAGACCATCCGGGCACGCGTTCAACGCGATCCCGGTTTTCGCGAGGCTCTTCTGCGCGAGGGCATTGAGAATTTTCTTTCCGGCGATGTCGAAACCGGGAAGATTATCCTTCGCGATTTCATCAACGCGACAGTGGGATTCCCCAAACTGAGCGAAATCACGCATCGTTCCGCAAAGAGTCTAATGCGGATGCTCGGGCCCCGTGGCAATCCTCAAGCGCGGAACCTGTTTGAGATCGTGAAGTACTTGCAGGAGGCAGAAGGCGTGCAGTTCGAAGTCCGTCCGAGACGCGCCGCATTGGGTTCACCGCACCGGCCGTCGGTCGCACGGAATCAACGCGTTCGCGCAAGTGGCGGTCACTAACCCGCGCCTCCCCAAGGGGGTTACGACAGAAGTTCTGAGCCTCTCGTATCGACAAGACAAAGCAAGGAGGACACTTAGTGGGGCAGTGCACGAAAGCCAGGTACCAGGGGATCGGGGATATGCCCGCGCTTGCAGCGATGCATAAAGGCAAGTGCCTATCGCGGACGTATCTGGGAACGTATCAACGGATCGGGTGGCAATGCGCATTGGGACACAGGTGGGAGGCAACTCCGAATTCAATTCGTCGGGGGGACATGGTGTCCAAGGTGCTCGCATGATTCACAGAGGAAGTACGATCTCGCTTATATGCGGCGTTTGGTCATGATGGGTTTCCCTACCTCGGAAGTATGCGGGGTTCAGCCCTGTTTGGCGGCTCTTCCTTGCGGGTGTTGTCCTCCTGCTCGCGCGACTACTACTTTTGTTGGGGTATGTACTGCGAAGAACTCGTTTGTGGATTGACTGGCCAGCCGAGCGGCGGTGGCACGTGCTTCTTCTAATCCGCGAACGAACCCTCGCCAGACGGATGTACCATCGGCAAGGTTCTCGAAAATGTCATACTCACGATCCACGGGGCCTTTTCGGAGCTTGAATGCAAATACAAACCAAATTGTAATGTTGTAACGACTCCAGAGGGGTGGTGTCCACTGTACTCAGGTACAGGTAGCACCTGATCCCGCCGATGGGAAGGTTGTGCGAGGCGGAAATCGTATCTTAGAATTACGTGAAACCGCGCCGCTAGCGGGATCGATCTCGCCGTCGCCAGGGAACCGAGCGGATGAGCCAACTCACGGGGCGTTCATCCTTTTGGCTCAGGCGATTCAGCACCTCTGCTCGGTTTCGCTGCCGACGGCGGCACCGTCTAGTCCCGCAGCGCAGCCGCTCTTCACGCTTCTTCCTGAGATTTGTTACAACGCCGTCGCAACTGCGAGACTCGCCAATCTTTACCTCTCTGTGTCAGGAACAGAAGCGATCCGGTACCTTTCGATGAACACACCAACGCCTGCGTGTGCGCCCGCTCCGACTCTCTGTTCCACGCGTACAACCCTCGCTAGTCCGTCGACAAATGCCTGACAGCTTTCAGTGCCTTGCCGGGGAAGAATAATGCGGAATTCAAATCTCGTGCCCACGCTAACCCGCTCAGCGATTTCGCAGTAGAAACCATGACTTGAAATATCGCTTGTCCTGCCCAGGATTGTTTCGAACTCCCCAAGGGCGGGATGGAGCCTGGTTCTGACCTCAAGGGACAACTTATACCGACGTTCTGATCGACGTTCTTCCACTGCATCTAGGCGAATGAGTTTTCGAACTCATCAAGCCCCTCCGCCTTCCGAAACCCAAAATGGGGTTGAAGCGCAGCCCCGCCTCATCTCCCAGCCTTCCGTTTACTATGCGACTCTGAAGCAGGAAATCTGACCAAAGGTTCTCCGGTCACGCCCCGCGTAATAAGTGCCAGTTAAAACTGCGCGATTCGACATTCTGAGCATCGCGGTCCCGTAGTGCATGTGCATGGTGCCTGCCGCCCCCGCGAGAGGCTCGTTCTGGTACTGGTAAACCAGTGCCACGCCGTCCGGATCAGAAACCTGAACCACTGCAACGCAACTGTGAGACACCGAAGTGGGTGTGCTAAGGAAGACGGCGACTTGGGTCCAAGTCTGGAAGATCGACAGAACCACATCGTAACGTTTGGAATGGCGATCGAACGAAGAAGTCAGGTAACCGTCCCACCGGCCATTGAGATTCGGAGTCTTCACAAGCCCGAGCCGACGCACGAGGCGATATTTCCAGAGATGCGTGTCAAAAAATGCGTAGAGCACACCGTAGAATGCCAAGCTCGAAGGACCTTCCATCCACCACGGCACGGATAAGTGTGCGCTAGCGAGAAAGCTGGATGATGCCCAGGCAAGAGAAATCGCTAGAATCGCAAGGAAAAAAGGAACAACTCTCCTTTCATTTGAATCCGTGCTGTAGGCGTGCATGCTTCACCGCCCGCTCAAGGCCGTCCAGGCCCTTGGCTTTGCAGGACTGCGCTTCCACCGTCAATTGCCGCTGGGAAGCACTTGGTAGAAGCCTTTCAGCGAAGTGGCGCGCTAAAGAAAAAACTCACCGTGTTCAGTGAGCTGAGCAATTGCTGGATGGCAGCGTCCCTTTGCAAAATTAGAGGACTGGTCCGCGAGAAAGGTTGGACGAACCGACCAACTGAACGTTCGTCTCGTCGTTCCGTGCGCGTTCCGTTGCAATTCATCTGATTTCGCCACACGGAAACATCTCGCAGCGGCCTTTGGAACAGCGCGAGTCGCGGCAACGACCTCGGAGAGGTTTTTGCCACGCGCTCGCTAACGGACAGGGACCCGCGGGAGTCGGCCTCTCCCACTCGGCTACCGAGAAACTGGCTCGCTTCGTCCTGGATTGGTGCGCCGGACATGACGCCGGGAACGGCCACGTCCGCGCCAACCTCACACTTACTCACGAGGAAATCGCGCAAATCGTCGGCTCCTCTCGCGAAACCGTTACCCGGCTGTGTAAACCTTTCCATTCAATGTGACACTCTGCAAGAAGAACTGGGCAGATGAACCATCCGGCTTTGTGCGGGCGTTGTTGACCGAAATCCAGCCAAGGCTCAGACAGTTAGTCGAAATGGCAAAGATGCTCCGCGAAGAGCCTGCCACGGCGAACTAACGGCAATCCTCGATACGAAGAGCCCGGCCCGTCACCCCAGTGAGTCGGATGTTCTTGTTTCTTGGTCGCGCCCCCGACCGTATGATCGGTTGTACTTTGCAGCACAGGGATCAGTTCCGGCAGTTTACAGGAGAGATAATGGACGGTAGGGTTGAGCGAACGTCATAACAGGAGGCTGCATGAAAAAGGGTGCTCTGTCCATTATCGCATTGCTCGCTCTCGGCATGGCCCTTCCTTGCTTGGCACAACAGGAGAAATCCTCGTCCGTATGGATTGACCCAAGTGACCCGCACGCTTCGTATCTAGAAGCAGCCGTTCTCCGCAAACATACCCCGGTGACTTTCACGACCGACAAGACGAAGGCCGACTATATAGCGGCCCTTTCTGCAGATGAGAGAAAGGGTAGTGCGGCACGTGCTATATTTCTCGGTGCCGCAAACAGTGGCGCTAGATCAACGATATCGCTAACCGTCTCCGACGCTAAGACAAGTAACGTCGTTTTCTCCTACACATGCCAAAAGAACGGCGAAGGTACTGCCATGCAAGGGGCCGCAGAATGTCTCGCAAAACACTGGAAGAACTTTATAGAGAAGGGGAAGCCCTGAGCCGTGCGCATGCCGTAGTCTCGACCTCCGCAAAGCAAATCCCCGGCGTGTGACTCATACGCCGGGCCTTTTTGATTGCCGCAGCCCATCCACCGCATCCGCATCGGGCGCACGGCGTCGATCTGTCTGGCACCTCCGCACGACTCAGGGGTTCCGAGACACTTTTATCCTCTCTTCATCGCCACGCAGGTGAGTCGTGCCAGAGAATGAAGGGAGCCTCCAACGGCACGAACGCGCCGGTATGCTGGGGAACGAGGCGCGGAGTGAAGTCGGCTGCCGGGCGATTTGCCGGGACACAGGCAGTGTAGGCAAAGGCGTTTGCCGAACCAACGAGCCGCTCCCCGCGATCAAGGGGCAGTCGCGAAGCCGTGTTGCCGTTTTTCTCTTCCGCGAAAAGCTCGGCACTTACGGCATTGGGATCAAGGTCGTCGAGGAAGACCTGAACCCGAAAAAGATATTGCCTGTCTTTCAGTTCGACGGTTGCTGTGCCAAACCGAACGGCCGACCAGTGCTTGACGATCTGAGCCTGCCAACCGAGCAACTCCGCCCCCAGTGCACCTTGCTTCGCGGTGCGCGCTCGAAACGCCGAGGCTGCAGGCAAGTAGTGCTGTTCGGTGTACTGACGGACCACGCGATTCGTCGAGAAGAGAGGAGTTAACCTCGACATGCTTTCCCGCATTCGGGCAACCCAGGCACGAGGAATGCCTCGATCGTCGCGGTTGTAGAATTCGGGAACGACTTCTTGCTCGAGCAATCGATAAAGAGCGGCCGCTTCTGGAGCATCCCACGACGAATCATGTTCGAGCCCATCGCCGATGGACCATCCGAGCTCAGGCGAGTACGCTTCCGCCCACCAGCCATCAAGTTCCGAGAGATTGAGTCCGCCGTTGACCAGCACTTTCATCCCGCTCGTGCCACTTGCTTCCCAGGGACGCCTCGGTGTGTTCACCCATAGATCCACGCCCTGAACGAGCTGCTCTGCTACGAGCAAATCATAATCAGTGAGGAAGATTACGCGAGAGCGGATGTCCGGCCGGCGCGCGAACAGCACCCACTGCCGTATCATTTCCTGACCCTCGATGTCCTTGGGGTGGGCTTTCCCGGCTAGGACGAGCTGGACAGGTCGATCGCGGTTGGTCAAGATGCCCGCGAGCCGCTGTGGATCATGCAAGAGAAGATTGGGCCGCTTGTAAGAGGCAAAACGGCGGGCAGAGCCTAGGGTTAAAGTGTCGGGGTCGAGCACTTGCGAGGCGTGTGCCAGCTCCTCTGCGGAAGCTCCGCGGCCAGCCAGTTGGCGATGGTGTCGCTTGCGAACGTACCGAACGAGAGATTTTCGGCTCTCGGCGCGAAGCTGCCATAGCTCGGAGTCACTGACCTTTCGAATATCTTCCTCCATTCGCTCCATAGTTTCGTGCCAGCGCTTTTTCCCGCATGCGTTTTCCCAGAGGCGATCTGCGTCGGCAGAATCCCAGGTAGGAGCGTGCACCCCGTTTGTCACATGCGTCACCGGCACTTCGATCTCCGGCCACCTCGGAAACAAGGGCTGAAAGATTCGGCGGCTGACCTCGCCGTGCAACCGACTGACACCGTTGACGGCCCCGCTGCCCCGCACAGCCAAGTAGGCCATGTTGAATGGTTCAGACGAATCCTTGGGGTCCTGTCGTCCAAGCGACAAGAGATCGTCGAGAGAAATCGAGAGGCCCTCCTCAGCGTACCTTTTGAGGTACCAGCGAATGAGGCCAGGATCGAAACGATCGAATCCCGCGTCGACGGGAGTGTGGGTAGTGAACAGATTCCCGGCGCGCGTGATGGCCAGCGCTAGATCAAAGGGCTGTCTGCTCCCCGCCATATACCACCGTGCTCGCTCAAGCACGGCGAAAGCAGCGTGGCCTTCGTTGAGATGACACACTTCCGGCTTGAGGCCGAGAGCCTCCACGAGCTGCCATCCTCCAATTCCAAGAACCAACTCCTGCTTCAAACGCAACTCCGGCCCGCCTCCATAAAGTTCGCTGGTAATGCCGCGATGCGCTGGGACGTTCGCAGGATCGTTGGTGTCCAGGAGATACAGTCTCGCCCGGCCGATTTGCGCTTGCCAGGTACGGATCCAAAGCATGGTGCCGGGAAAACCGATGGACAGACGCAGCCATTCCCCATTCGCTTCGCGCAAGGGTTTGATCGGCAGTTGGCCGGGGTCGTTGAATGGATACAAGGCCTGCTGCTGACCCTGCGCGTCAATTTCTTGCCGAAAATATCCTTGTTGGTAGAGCAAGCCTATCCCAGTAACCGGGACGCCCAGGTTGCTGGCCGCTTTGAGTTGATCCCCGGCGACGTTCCCGAGGCCGCCCGAATAGATGGGCAGTCCCTCGCATACCATGAACTCCATCGAGAAGTAGGCAACTGCCGAGAGACCCGAATTAGGGCGCGCTCTTTGAAACCAGCTTTCGGGCTGCTCGGCAGCCCGTCTCTCGCGGTGGAGCTCACCGACCAGGGTTTGGAACTCCGGATCGGCGGTAACGCTCTGCATCTTTTCCCGGGACACTGTTTGCAGCACGATCCAGGGGTTGTGGGTCAATTCCCAAAGTTCCGGGTCGAGGCGTTGCCAAAGGCGATCCGCGGAGTGATTGAAGGACCACCTCAGATCCAGAGCCAACTCGTTGAGGGCATCTGAAATGAATGCATCCGATGGACGATTGCTGAACGCCGGACTGCTCATGATGATTCTCCCTTAGAGGATTAGCTGCCTGCCGGGTGCACATAGAAATTGCCCCTCGCATAGTTGAAATCTGAACAAGGAGAGCAGCGGCTCTCGACCCGAACTCGGATAGAGTTCGGGTTGGAAACTCTTTTTGAGAGGAGAGCCGCTGTGAAGAAAACCTATCAGGGA
>Ga0208140_1000015_pt1 | contig 42071 bp, 28 predicted proteins | sample SF_Rice_5C_0N_40_FD_185616 | JGI IMG/M metagenome (GOLD analysis project Ga0208140, IMG submission 185616) | Rice paddy soil microbial communities from Twitchell Island, California, USA - SF_Rice_5C_0N_404 (SPAdes) (version 2) | ecosystem: Environmental > Terrestrial > Soil > Paddy field/soil ... | reverse complement strand
TCCTTTCTTCAAGCCACCGAACAGATCCATTTCCCAACTCGCAATGAATCCGAGATCGTAGTAGTTCTGTGAGCGGTTATAGCCGGGCGCGTGTGATGCGAGACGGCCCGTCATACTTTCAGTCGACTGGTACAGTGTGGTCGTCGAAGCGTAAAGGTTTCCTGATGGTAAGCGCTGCGCTCCTGCTCCCCGGGCAGCGGCATGCGCCTGTTGCACCCGTGTCATGGCAGCGGCGAGGTCGAGATTCTGGTCCAGCGTGCGCTTCACGATCCGTGTCAGCTCGGCATCATGGAAGCCTGTCCACCACTGATCGAAAGGCGGTGCCGGCAGAGAACTGGTACGAGCTTCGATGGAGGGCGCGTTGTGAAAGGGCTGCAGATTCACTGTCGGACGACGATATTTTGGCCCCACGGCACAACCAGTGAGCGTTGCGGCTAAAGCGAGGACAGAGCCTACCCGCAGAGTGAGCTTCCGCGCGCCGTGTGAGGCTTTGCAAAAGGCCATTAAGCGCTTCATTCGTGTGCTCCATTCCTGCGCAATCTGCGGGCGACTTGTTTCAAAATTTCGTTCGTAAACACACCACAGCCACGGCACTTGAGCCCCTGCTGCATCACTTCCAGAAGCAGGTTTTCTCCTTCTTGGCTGATGGTCGTTACGTTCTTCAGATCGATGACGAGTTCACGCCCATCAAGCCCCAACGCGGCCCTTTCGCAGGCGGCTTTTAGCTCGACAGACCACGGCGCAGCGAGCCTGCCCTCTACCACTAACCGACGTTGCTTTGTTCCATCGACAACGGAGATCTTCAACATGCAGCATCTCTCCCGCTTTGCGAATCACGCAGTCCGTCCTTGGCTCCGCTGCGGTTCAAGCTGACTTCCTCGCTGGAGTGCTGGGGAACTCGACCACCCTTCCGTGCTGATCGGCCGGCACCCATCGCGGTGTCGGTTTGAAGTTCAGCGGGAAATAGAACTCAATCACTCTTGCCATAATTCACCGCCTCTTTGCGGCTTCCTGACCTCATCTTTAGTGCCAGGGAGCCGTCTTACGCATGTGGTAACGGCAATATGCGTGCCAAACCTTTCGGCTCGTAAGTCGATGAATTTCCAGCATCTCGGTTGAGATCAGTGTTGCGGCGAGTCGAGAGTGTAGGAGACAGTTCCGACAGCTAGCGTGGAGTCAAGGCGGCTACGATTGTCGAATGGACGGTGACGGAGGGGAAAAAGCTGGCGGTGTAGGCGCTTCCGTCTTAGGTAGCGTACTGCCTGGGATCGATGCCCAGTTTCTTCATGCGTCACGGAGACCGCAAGCGGCGTAGTCGGACGGCCGATGATTTGCGAGAGTTGGCGGCCATTATCGAACAGCGCGCCTAGCGCAGCAGCGACGTCGAAGCTCGCGTACGCCCGTGCTGCATTCTCCGGAAGACCGAAACTGGCGAGCGCCGCGCGGCCCAGAAGTGGGAGCCGGTGGCGGAGCCATGGAGGAGCACAATGGGAAGCTCGTCGGTCATCGGAGATCTAAACCAGCATCGACTGCTGGGCGGAGATACCCGCCGTCGCGCCGTGCGATGATGCCAAAGTGACCGAGGGCATGAGGGGGTTGGCGAGGTCGCCCGCGGCGTAAATGCCGGGCATGCTGGTTTCGCGGCGCTCGTCGACCTTGAGGGCGATGCCGCCGGGCGTATCGACCGTGGCGAGGCCCAGTGATTCATGCAGGCTTGCGGACGGCTTGTTGCGCGGATGCGCGAACAGGATGTCGACCGCGACATTGGGGCCGGTATCGAGCTTGACGGTGGCGTTATGGCCCCCGTGATGGGCGATCCCGGTGATCCGGCCATCGACAACAGGTATGTTGCGGCGCGCCAGATCGGCCCGGATATCGGGCGGAATGTCGTGACCATCGGCGAAGAGCGTCAACGTGTCGGTCCAATCGTGGTACAGCCTGACATAATTGTGCGACTGCCGGCCGGACCAGACGAGGCCCCAATGCTGGCCGGCGACTTCAAAGCCGTCGCAATAGGGGCAGGGCACGATGGAGGTGCCCCAGCCTTCGGCAAAGCCCGGAACATCAGGCATCTGATCGGCGACGCCATAGCTCAGGATCAGGCGGCGCGCCCCAAGGCTTTCGCCATCGCCAGTGAGGACGGAGAAATCGTCGATGGCGCCGGAGATGCTGTCGGCCCGGGCATTGACCAGCCGGATCGTGGGATAGCGCGCCAGCTGCTGCCGCGCCTCTGCCAGGATTTCCAGCGGCGGCTTGTGATCGTGGCCGAGCAGGCCATGCGAGTGGCCAGCGAAGCGGTTGCGCGGCAGGCCGGTATCGAGAACGGTGACCTTGCGGCGGGCACGGCCGAGCTGCAGGGCGCCGGCGAGACCGGCAAAGCTGCCGCCGATGATGATGACGTCATCCATGGTGATAAGCTCCGTGTTGTGGATGGAGGGGGTTGGGCTGGGCCTGGCGCGAAATATCGTCCAGCGATACGCGCTCGACTTGCTCGACGATGACGTCGACGCGATATGTCTCGCGCAGCTCGGTCGCCAACGTCTCCAGCTTCTCTTGCCGGCGCGCCACAAGAACAAGCGGCCGACCTTGTGCGGCGTACTGCCGGGCGAACTCTTCGCCGAAACCACTCGACGCCCCGGTGACCAATGCCCACTTTCCGTGTAAGTTTTCCATCGTTTCCTCCGATTTTTCAAACTTCGAACTGAACTGTCTCCTCGTTTGATCTGTCCCATCGCCGCTACAACGGGAAGCAGCGGGCGAATCCCGGCTATCCGACTTCCGTGTTGGAAGCCGTCTGACACACGCAATAAGGGCAATGTGCGTGCCAAACCTATCGGTCTATAAGTCGATGAATTTTCAGCGTCGGGGCCGAGAGGGGTGTCGTGACGAGTCGCGAGGTGTAGTAGACAGTTCCGACAGCTAATGCGCTGTTCGAGGTGACTGCGCTTGTGAAAGGACTGGTAGAGGCGGGCGCAAAGCGGGCGGGTGTAGAGGCTTCCCTCTTAAGCGGCGTACTGCCTGGGGTCGATACCCAGTTTCTTCATGCGTGAGATGAGGGTCGTGCGGTGGATGCCCATGAGAGCGGCGGCCCCATCAGCTCCCCCAACACGGCCATTGCACTCCGTGAGTGCGCGGATGATCTTTTCACGTTCCTTTTGGGCATACTCGTCGGTGGGCCTCTTCGCAGTCAGGGCAGCGTTGATCGTTTCCTTCACGATCCGTGCTAAGTCTTCCTGAACGGGTTGAGCTGCGGGAGAGGGGGCCGTTTCGCTGCTTGGCTTGCGTAACTCGGAAAGCGGCGCCTCCAGCGACTCGCCCCGCGTCAGGATAACGGCACGTTCGATGAAATTCTCCAGCTCCCGAATGTTCCCTGGCCATTCCCCCGCCGCGAGGCCCTTCATCGTCGCGGTCGGAATCGTCCGAATCTTCTTTTGCATTTCCTTGGCGAACTTTTGGACGAAATAACTCACCAGCAAGGGAATGTCTTCGCGACGTTCTCGCAGCGGCGGGATGCGGATCGGAAATACGTTCAGACGGTAGAACAAATCGCTGCGGAATTCACGATTCGCGATCATCTTTTCCAGGTCTCGGTTGGTCGCAGCGATAAGCCTGATATTGACTTTTCGGGTATGCGTGCTGCCCAGGCGTTCGAATTCGCGCTCTTGCAGAGCGCGCAGTAGCTTCGGCTGGATGTCGCTTGGGATGTCACCGACTTCGTCCAGGAACAGCGTGCCCTGATCCGCAAGCTCCATGCGGCCGATCTTCTGGCTGATGGCGCCCGTGAACGCACCCTTTTCGTGGCCGAACAACTCGCTTTCAAGCAGGCCAGTAGGAATCGCCGCGCAGTTCAGCCTAACGAGCGTCCTCTCCTTGCGCCGGCTGCGGTCGTGGATCGCCCGGGCAATAAGTTCCTTTCCGGTGCCGGTTTCACCGAGCAGCAGGACCGTAGAGTCGTTGGGCGCAACCGTTTCGACGAGCTGCAAGACGTGCTTGAGCGCCGCGCTCGACCCCACGATCTGCTCGAAATCCATCTCGCTGCGTATCTCTTCTTCCAGATAGAGCTTTTCCTGCGCGAGTTTGTCCTTGAGCTCGGAGATCTCACGGTAGGCAAGGGCGTTTTCGATGGCAATTGCGATCTGGCCCGCGGCCTGGCTGAGGAAACCGACGTCTCCGGCCGTGAAGTTTCCCTCTGTTAAACGCACAATCATCAGGTCCCCCAGCGCACGGCCGCGATTCACCAGCGGGATAAAACATGCGCTCTTCACGCTTTCGGCCGCTGCGAGTCTGTACCCTTCGCCGCCGCCGGGCCAACCGACTTCATCAACCGTAGCGACCATCGGCTTCATCGTCTCGAAGGCTCGTCTGGCGGGATCGTTCTCCGGCACAGTGAGAATCACTTCCTCCTTGGCGAAGCCCTTACTGACGGGCGCATCGAACGCATAGAGCTTGAACGTTCCCGCCCCTTCCCCCGGTAACCAGATCCCGGCTCCATCGCAGCGCATAACCTCACGAAAGTTGGCAGAAATCGCGCGCAGCACTTCGCGCAGGTCGAGATTCGAGGTGATGCGGCTCGTCAGGTTCAGGAGCAATTGCAGGCGTTCGTTTTGTCGTTGTAAGCTCGCCTGTGGATCTTGCGCCCACTGGGAATCCGGATTGTTATCTCCATTTCCGCTCATGGCATTTTCGAAAATGCGCCCCGTTATTCGGGACAGTGTATCTCAAAAAACATAATGCAATCATCGCGTGTCAGGTCGCAGATTTTTCAGCCAGCGCCCGATCACTCAGGGGAATTGACTGCCGGTAGTACTCGACATTTTCAACTTCGACAGCGCTGAAGCCCGACTTCGGCGACTCTGCCGGGCCTCAGCGTACCGCAGAGGTCGGGAACCCGTACGGATGAGGTTTTTGTATGACATCGGCAATTGCAATCTCATCTTCACCCGCGTCGCATCGCCTCGATGGTGGCAACGTCGATCTTCTTCATCGACATCATCGCCTCGAACGCACGTCTTGCCTCAGCGCCACCGGCCGCAAGCGCATCGGTCAGCGCACGTGGGGTGATCTGCCAAGAGAGGCCCCAGCGGTCCTTGCACCAACCGCACGCACTTTCCTGGCCGCCGTTGCCAACGATTGCATTCCAGTAGCGGTCCGTCTCTGCTTGATCGTCCGTTGCGATTTGGAAGGAGAACGCCTCGGTGTGCCTGAACGCCGGACCACCGTTGAGACCGAGGCACGGAATGCCGAGGACGGTGAACTCTACCGTTAAGACATCGCCCGCCTTGCCGCTCGGGTAGTCAGCAGGCGCCTTGTGGACAGCGGTCACTTCACTATTCGGAAGGGTGGCAGCATAGAAGCGCGCCGCGTCAAGTGCGTCCTTGTCGAACCAGAGGCAGATCGTGTTTTTCGATTTCATAGACGTGTACCTGGTCTCCCTGTGACGGAGGCAAGTTCAACCGTGCCCCGACCGAATCATTGCGAGAATATCACCTTAAGGCGCGCGCGTGCCCGTCCATATGTTCGAGGTGGATCAACACGGTTGCCAGGTGCACTCGCCAACTGGTGCAGCAGTTAGTTCGCAAGCCTACCGCAGAAGAAGTAGCTAAGCGGTTGGACATGAACGTCGAGAAAGTGCCGCAGACACGCAAGATCGCTCAGACTCCCATATCCTTCGAGACGCCTATCGGCGAAGAACAGGACTCTCACCTAGGTGATTTCATCGAAGACAATACCGTTGTGTCACCATCCGAGGCAGCAATGAAATTGAGCCTCAAGGAAAAGATGGCCTTTGTACTGAAGAAATTCAGTCCTCACGAGGAACGTATCATCCGCATGCGGTTTGGATTTGAGGACGGCAATCCGCGCACGCTCGAAGAAGTTGGCCAGGTATTCCCCGTCGCGCGCGAGCGCATTCGCCAAATTGAAGCTAAGGCCCTGCGCAAGCTGCGCCATCCGTCGTGCCCAAGCCACGTCCGTGCGTTTGCCGTTAAATTCTTGTCCCCCATGTCCCCAAGCCCTCCCTTGGAAAGACCGCACTGCTGCCGCAAAATCGCGATGTTCCCGCGTAACTCAAGAGTGTGAGCAATCTGTTGGCTACCGAAAGGTCATAACGTGAATTTGCTTGATGTAATAGAATGAAAATGAATGAAAATAAAGGGGTTCAGCTACGGTAGCTCAACGGTAGAGCGTTCGGCTGTTAACAGAGAACCTTAAATCCAATAACTCGTTTCTCTGGCGTCAGTTAACAGCTTCCCGGCCATCCCCAAACACCTTTTTCTTGTCCCCCTGATGTCCCCCAGCACAACTCGGTCTGACCTAGCCCCCGAAAACTGTACCACCTAGAATGTGAGTTCTCCGAAATCAGGAGAGGAGAAGCACATGAAGGGCATCCGGCATAGCGAAGAGCAGATCATCGCGATCCTGAAGCAAGGCGAAGCAGGTCTGGCGACCGCGGAGTTGTGCAGACAGCACGGCATCACGGAGCAGACCTATTACCGTTGGAAAGCGAAGTACGGCGGCATGGAGAGCGGCGACGCGCGGAAGTTGAAGCAACTGGAAGAGGAGAACCGTAAGCTGAAACACGTCGTGGCCGAGCTGACGCTGGACAATCGGGCGCTGAAAGACGTGCTCTCAAAAAACTTCTAGCGCCTGCGGGACTTCGAAGAGCCGCGGAGTATGTGATGGTGGCCTACGAAGTGAGCGAGCGGCATGCCTGCAGGCTGACGGGGCTGGCGCGATCGACGCGCCGTTATCGATCGCGGAAAGCGGAACGGGACGCCGAGTTGCGCGGGCGATTGAAGGAGTTGGCGGCACAGCGAATGCGGTTTGGTTATCGACGGCTGACGGCCATGCTGGTGCGATCCGGAATGCAGGTGAACCATAAGCGAGTGTATCGGCTCTATCGCGAGGAAGAATTGGCCATGCGCGTTCGGCAGCGACGGCGGATCCGTTGGAAGGGTGCAGCGGCCAACCCAGCTGCGATGAGGCCGAATGAGCGATGGTCGATCGACTTCGTGAGTGATTGCGTGAGCAGCGGGAAAGTGATTCGCATGTTGACGATCGTGGACGACTACACACGGGAGTGCCCTGGGATCGAAGTGGACACGTCGATCGGTGGATGGCGCGTGCGGCGAGTGCTGGACCGCATCGCCAGCGAGAGAGGGTTGCCGGAAGCGCTGGTTCTGGATAACGGCCCAGAGTTTCGAGGCCGAGCCCTGGCTGCCTGGAGCGAGGAACGCCGCGTACGTCTCGAATTCATCCAGCCTGGCAAACCGGTGCAGAACGCTTACGTCGAAAGCTTTAACGGCCGGCTGCGCGACGAGTGCCTGAATGCGAACTGGTTTACAAGCCTGAGCGACGCAAAAAGAAAAATCGAAAGCTGGCGGCAAGATTACAATCAGCAACGCCCACACAGCTCGTTGAACTACGTACCGCCCTCCGAATTTGCGCAGAGGAGAGCGGAGATGCAGGTATGAGAGGGGTTCTCCGGGGATGCCGGAGCAGGGGACTCAAGCGCCGTCCCCTGCTCCAGACCTCATCCCCGCTGAAACCGAAAAATCACTCGGGAACTCACACCGAGACTGGTACAGCAAACGGGGGCACTTCAGGTCGGTCTCCTCAAATCCAAATGATCCGTGGGAATCCTTTGCTTGATCAGATCAAGAGGGTTCATATACTGCTTTTGTTCGGTCTCAGCTTTCAAGGAACGAACAGTTGCCCACAACCCACACGCCGAAGAGTGGAATCCTTGAGTCCTTACCAAGCCTCTGAACGACACCCTCGGTGGCGTCCACGCCGAACAGGGCCGCGAACGACTGGTAGTCGGACCAACCCACGCGTTGTTCGCTGAACGAGTGAACGAGCATGATGGCTGCGGCAGCCCGGAACTGCTCACCCGTAATTACCGATGACGCCGCGCGATGAAGAAGCTGGTAGCGGACAGAACCGGCGGGATTCTCCGTTAGACCGAGCGTGCTCAACAGAAACCGGAGACGCGACTCTTTCTCCGGTGAAGCGTCGCCACGCCATTCGCCGAGTGTGGGGCCAAAGGACTCGCTGACTTTGCCCTCCACCATGATGGAGCCAGGGCCCGTCGCGCCGCGCGCCAAGACGAACAGGTCGTTCTGCGAAGGGCGAACACCGCCCGGCAAAGGAACTTTGAACTCTGGAATCGCCAGAATCGGGTAAGATCTTGCAAAGCAGCCTCGCCCGTTCGCTGAAGCGCTTCTTTGACTTCTGGGGGAAATCCCTCCGACGCCTCCCAACAGTACGCCAAAGTCCTAGCCGAGTAGCCAGTTCGCCAATGCTTCACCGGATCAGCCAACAGCGCCTGCCAGTCTTCAGGTCCTGATGTGAACGTCAAGATGCGCGCCACTCTTCTCCCTCTCGCGGTAGCCCGACCTAGCCCGAAATCAGAAACCGAAAACAACTAATCTGAAAAGTATTTCTGTTCAGACTGGTCCAAACCAATCAGTCCGCAGTCTGCCATCAAAGACAAGGCAGTCGCTAGCCGATCATGCGTAACCGTGGGAACAAACGGATCGTCGGCTAGGAACTCAAGGCCCTCTTCTTCGATACTTATGCGCAAACGCTGCGTCCTTCCATCAAAGCGACGAGCCGCCACAGCGAAGTGCTGACTCAATATGAGATTCTCAAACAGTAGGCGCAAGAAATATTTCATTTCAAAGTCACGCCAGTTGAAGACTGTCGCAGTCCAAAACGATAGAGAGACACGCTCAGCCAGGCCCCGTTGCAGTTCAGATTTGGAAATCGCTCGATCCTGAAGAAGTACGCTGAGAGCTGCACAATAAAACAGCGTGTGTAGACAGCACGGGGCAAGTTCTTCGGAATGACTCTCGACCATCTCCTCAATTTTGTCCATCAACCGTAACGGGTTCAGGTGAACCTCCGACTCAGCTTTGTCGAGAGCGTCTTGAAGCGTCGGGAGCTCTCTTTGAAGTCGCATAAGCGCGATGCCAGGAGTCTTTTCAAGGGGAAAAGCCGCCTTACTATCCTTAATTGTCTTTAGCGTTTCACGAACGATTGCATCGGTATCGCGGTCACCATGATCTGCGAGGCGCACTTCAAACCAAGAAAGCAACCCCTCCATTGCGAGGCGCTGTGCTTGTCGCAACTGAAGAACAAACCACCTAAGCCAGCCCCCTGTGAGCTTCGGAGTTTCGAGGCGAGAGCGTTTGACAGTGAAGTGGCCTAAGAGTAGGTCGCTCCTAATCGCTCCAACGTCGAGCTTTCCACGGGAGCGCGCCAGAACGTCCAGAATTAACTGAATCGTGGTGCTACGCCGCCCCAACGGGTTCGATTCACCAATTGTGGTTTGATTGAAAAAGGCCCTTCGGAACGCATCCTTTTCCGGCTTGGATGGTTCCAGAATTGACCACGCATCATACATGGCCTCAGCTTGTTTTGCGGTTGCTCTTGCTGGCCGCAGGTCCTTCAATAAGGCGTTCCGATCCCGGCGGGTAACATTGCGGTCCAACGTCTCAGCCAGCGCAGTTCCTTCCCCCACTGTTTGGAAAAAGCTTCTTCCTGCCGGAAACAGAAAGCCGAGCCCATCGACGGTTTTCGCCGCTGGACCATACTGGACCGCCGCCATCAAGCTCGTGTTAGTAGCATTCCGCTTCCAAGAAGAAAAGTCCAGAGGAACGGCCCCGGAACCGGGAGGCTCAAAAGATAGTCCCGGAATACCTGTCACTCCCTTCGTATCGTGGCTCCACGTAAAAAGTGTCTCCACCTTCTCCTTCCAAACTCTCAAATCCTTCTCCGTGGCCTTGCCAGAACCAGTCTGCTCTGAGAGTTGATGAAACTTCCAATAAATCCAACTGACGACGGAAAATGGTCGAATGTACCACGTCACATTGTTGATGCCCGGCAAACAGTTGGACATCATGTCGAGGTTCACCTGTCGTAAGCCCAAGAAGTCAACGCCCCCCTTGTCAGGACGATACGGTCGAACAAAACAAGGCCCGTGGGTTGCAAGTTCGGAACTCATGGGTCCACCCTTAGAACAAGCAATCCACACGAAGAGCATCGTGCGACGCGATGGTTTTCCAGATCACTTCGGAAAACTTCTGACGGCATTATGTATTCACGAGGGCACAGCATCGACGTACCCTTCAGTACCGAATACCGAGGCGCATGACTTTCTTGTTTGAACTCTTCGAGCAAGGCTTTACCCGCTTCGGTTTGGAAGATCTGAGAATTCTCTGGAAGACTAGATCCTTTCCTGTGGAGTTCGAGGATTTCGCTAAGCTCTCGTCGAAGCGTTTTGGTGTCAAGGACCTTCGCAAGCAACTCGTCGAGGTTGAGATTCTCTTGTTCAAAGAAGAGACCAGTCAGCCCTAAGGGAGAATGAGGAAGCAGCTCTGCGTGGGCCCGTTCCGCATCAACAGTCCCTTTCCAATAATGCTCAAGAGCTTCGTGGATGTCTCTCGCGCTGGTAGAGTCCCCATCTCTATCTAGTGCAGCAAGAATTGCCGCCCCCGTGACAAGGTGCTGCTCCAAACCATCGGGCTGGTCTTCAACCGTGCAGAGTGAGCTTGTCAGATGGAACCAACTCCGTAAGAAAGCTCCTGCTCCAGCACGATCTCGCCGCCGCCGCACAAGCATGTGAAGCATGACCTCAAGCCAAAGCACAAGGATGGCTCTTCTGTGTTCGTTGGACAGGTCCGCTGCGCGGACGAGAATTTGCATTTTGTCCGTGAACGAATCCAACGCATCGGTGAGTTTTTCTTTCTCGTTATTCGCTGGGAGCAAATCTTCATCTGCCACTTGTTCCTCAACCACGTCATCCGAGCCCGCCGTCGCGTGAAGCAGACCTCCTTGACGCTTAGGCGAGACATGCCCCAATAATCTCCTTCTTAGCTGGGCAAAGATGTGATCAAGTGCCTGTTCCGTGGATGTACTCGGTAGTTCGTCAAAAGCATTCGCTGGTCGAATTTCACCGCTAGGCTTTAGATATTCAAGGTCAATCGAATAAGAGCCCTGGTCGTCAGATCGCTCATTCTCCGACGCATTGATTACACTTACGCGACTGCGAAAGGTTCGAAAATGCTCTGAGGCGTGGATAGCGAAATACTCAAGCAAAGCTATGTCGTCTTCTTCAGTTTCATCCCGATTGATCAAACGAAGTAAGGATGACAATGGAAGCCGATGTATTTTAGGCAGGTTCAGCACAGCGGCATTTTGAATCCAGCCGCGCGCCTCCCGGTCCCCAGATCTCAGCCTGATCTGCAAGGCATTCGCGTAGAGAAAGTCGTCAGCGCTGGTCAAGTAATGAGAGAATCGGCCTTCGCTATCAATACTCACTACAAATTCAATCGACTGTCCGCTGGCTTTCTCGATCTTTCCGGACCATGTCCCTTTTGGAGACGACAGCGTCAACAATCTGCCCTTCAATTCGCCACTGTCACGCAGCTCCGCAAATACGAGGCACGATTCCCCGAGACCAGCTTGGCGGTATTGAGGTGAGTCATAGGACGATGGAATTGCAGCCTTGCGCCACTTTGCCCACCCTTTTCCCGATGGATCAAATCTGAGAATACCAACCTCGATATTTTTGGTACTGCACATGGACTGATGCGTTGCGTTTACGCTGCCTGTGAAGCTGAGTGTGCCTTGGCCAATCTTCCATTCGATCCACTTGGCGTGTAGCCGCCGATTTTCTTTCTCTGCGTCAAGCTCCACGGCGGACACTTTTTCCGCCCATCGCCGCGCCATTGGAAACGGGAAACATGAAAGACCACCTCCCGGAGGAAGTGCAATCCGCAACTGACCTGCCTTCGTGTCTTTCGCGAGTTCCAAAACTGCTCGTCCATCTGGGTCGAAGAAAGGCGAAAGGAAGGTCAAATGCTGAACATCTCCTAACGAAGAGACTACTGTGCTGAGCTGGGTCTCGACTGCTTCTTCTACTGAGGTCAAAAGTCTTGGAAAGTCTGGGCCCCGACTAACGCGGGCCCCAACCTTAAAGGCCCGGTCAGCAAAACTATCAATCCAACTCAGGTCGGGACACACAATGTCTGTCCTTTGCTTCAGTGCGTTTAGGAATTCACCAAAGGCGTAAAAACAACCTGAGTCCGACCGCGAAGAGAGAACTTCAATTACCTCCAGGTTTCTCCCGAAGCCACCGAAGGTCAGGTTCCCACTGCCGACATGGTGCCGCGGAAAGAAGTGGAACCCGGAAGCATCCGCTTACTTTCGGTATTTGGTGGATGTACCGGGCCAAGAAGAGAGAAAACTGAAATGCGTAACCCTGGGACAATTTCGAACGCTAACGCTTGCCGAGCAAGCAGCGCAAGAGTACTTGCAGGAAAATGGCGTCAACGACAGGCAGGCGCAGGAGCAATCGATCACATCTCTGACGTTCCGTCAGCAGGCAGATCGGTTCTTGAGCGCCGCGATTGACCCCGCTCGACGCGGAGGTCCTGTTGCACAGGCAACCTACGATTTTTGGAGGGGAGCAATCGACACATGGCTGAATCCACATCTCGGCGATTTACAGCTTGCCGATGTGGGCAACGCGCAAGCCAGGAAGCTGATCGACGCCATGCGTGCTGCCAAACGCGCGGATAAATCCATCGTGGAGTATGTCAGCATTATGAAGGCCATTGTGGCATCCGCTGTAGATGGCGAGGGAGAGCAATTGTTCCCGCGTCAATGGAACCACGACTTCATGCGACTCCCCATAGTGGACAAAGCAAAACAGAGGCGTCCGAAGGTCACGGACAAAGAAGTGGCGAGAATCATCGCGGAAGCGAAACCGAAGTACGGCCTCATGTACGCGCTGATGGCCGGGTGCTCGCTCCGCATCGGCGAAGTAAGCGCCATTCGCGTTGAGCCGTATTCTGACGACCACTCCACAATTTCTCCTGATTGCCGGACGATTCACGTCAGAAAATCCGTGCGTCATGGCGTGGAGCAGGCCCCGAAAACGGTTAATGCGGTTCGTGACATTGACGTGGCCTGTGAACTGGCGAACGCAGTCAAACGCTTCATCGCAGGTCAGGGCTTTAAGAAGTCGCCTTACCTTTTTCAGACATCGAGTGGTCAACCGGTGTCGTCTAGGAATGTTCTGCGCGACAGCCTCCATCCGATTCTGAAAAAGATGGGCCGAGAAAAATGCGGTTTCCACATCTTTCGCCGCTTTCGTGCATCTTGGCTCCGCAAGAATCGTGTGCCGTGGGATTTGGAGAAAATGTGGATGGGACACGCGCACAAGGACCTGACGGATCAATATGCCGAACAGCTACGCGAGGACGTGAAATACCGCCGCGAATGGTGCGAAAAGATTGGTCTTGGTTTCGTTCTGCCTTCCAATGTTTCGCAACTTTCGCAACCAAAACGCAATAGGTTCATTTCAAGGAAAGCCGCATGAAGTTGCTGAATTTGAGGGGGATGAAGTGGTCGGGGCGAGTGGATTTGAACCACCGACCTCCTGGTCCCGAACCAGGCGCTCTAGCCAGGCTGAGCCACGCCCCGACCGCAGGAAACAGCTGGGTCAACTCGAAGACAGTCAGGATAGCACAGATTTGCGGCTGGGTCGTGCGCGGGAGAGCGGATGAAAAGCGTCGCCTAGCGTGCTGAGTTGCAGTTCGACAAATGAACCAAGACCGCAGGGGATCGAGCCCACACTGATAGCATGGCCTTATATCGCGCGTGCCCTTCCTCACCTCAGGGTGAGAATGTACGATCCACAAGACCGGAAACAACCCGCCGATCACTGCTTTATCGGCGGGGCCTTGATGTACTTGGCGGCGAATTTCATGAATGCGGGCCAGTTCGGCAAATCGGTGTGACCGCCGTGGTGCTCCCGCCAACCAATATCGCCCGACAACAATGCGGTTCCGAGCGGAGGCATGGCGGCGCTGGGAAGGCCGCGCTTGCCGAGTAATTGGTAGACGGGCCCGGCGGCGACAGCGGCCATATAGGAGCCACGCGCGTCGACCCAGCCGCCCTCCACCGTGGGCGAGCCGTAGCTGATGAAGATGGGGCGGGGCGCGCACATGGCAATCAGTTCGTGCGAGTCGACGGGCAAATCGTTGGCGGTGAGGGTACTGTCGAATTTGAGGAAATTGCCGGCCATCCAATGGTATTCGCCGGAGCCGGCGATGTTGCCCATCTCTTCGCCAAAATGGCGGCGGAAGAGGGTGGCGCCCGCTTTGCCCGACGATCCGATCAAGCCAATCGCGAAGCGCTGGTCGTAAGCCATGGTCACCAACGCAGCCTTGCCGTAGCGCGACAGCCCTTCGATGGCGACTTCCTTGGCGTTGACCGCGGGATCCGTTTCCAGATAATCCAGAGCGCGGCTGGCGCCCCAAGCCCAGGCGCGCAACGCACCCCATTCTTCTGGACGCCGGGGTTGGCCACGATTGACCAAACCAATGATGCCGCTGCGCAGTCCCGCGCCGTTGTCGGCCTGGTAGCTGGTCGGAGTTAAAACAGCATAGCCCCAACCGGCATCGAGCAACTGCTGCTCCCAACCCGGTCCCTTGGGCGGAGGCGGCGGCTTGATTTCGCGAGCCTTCATCATGGCGCGGAAACTCTTCATCATCGCGGGAGTGAAATCAAAGCCGAAGTGAATCAGCACGGGAACCGGGCCGCTGGCGCGAGCAGGAAGGGTCAGCGTGAGAGGAATGGTGACAGTGATGGCGGGATCGATGGAATTATCGACACGGCCGAGCAGGTGCCGCGTGATGACGGGAATGCCGTGGGTAGTAGCGTGCTCTTCGCGAAGAAGAGACCAGGTGACCTTGGGCACGTTGCGCGGGACGTAACCGTAGACGTCGCGATCGAAATCCTGCTCGATTTCCGGCCGGCGAAGCGTCCACCACAGGGCAGGCGTAGTGATGGGAACACCAAGATTCGAAACCAAGGGATTGGGCAAGTTGGGGTAGGGATTCGCGAGCGCTTCGTTCGTGTTGTCGGCATTGGGAGCTTTGGGGTCCAAGCCATTCGCGCCCGGGCGAAGCGATTTCAGATGGAGAATGTCCATCATGCGCTGATGATCGGCGTCGGTGGCTTTCTGCTCGGCGATCTGCGCTGGGGTGGGATGGCTGCCCGGGAATTGTGCGGCGGCCAAGCCCGCGACCAAGACGACAACCGCAACGACAGCGACGCACGCGAGAGTTTTCATTCGCATCAGTATTCCCGAGTCGAAGTAAAAGCGCGATTCTACATCAAGGGATGGCGGGTCTGTTGCAGAACACCAAAGCTGTTGAGGTGCAAGTCAGAAGTAGCGGATTTCCTCGTCAAGGCGGATTCCGAATCGCCTGTTGACCTTTCTCTTCAGGATCGACGCAAGGGCACGGACGTCAGCCGCGGTTGCTCCTCCCTTGTTGATGAACAGATTTCCATGAAACTGGGCGATGAAGATGCCGCCTACTCGCATGCCTTTGGCGCCGACCTCCTCGAGCAGATAGCCGGCCGGTATCTTGCCATCGATAATTTTCGCTCGATCGATTCGGGCGAGAGACGCGCGCGAGACGTTCTTGACCAAAACGTTTTTGAAGAAGCTGCCCGGGCACGGCAGCCCCGGACGATATTTTTTCTTTCTGACTTCGATGATGTCTCGAGAGATGCGCCGCAGCTTGCGCGCATCGCCGCGCCGGAACCGCAGGAACACGCGGAGCAGGACCCAACAGCGTTGTTTGAAGATGCTTTCGCGATAGGCGAAGCGGCACTGCGCGGCGGAAACAACTCGCCGTGCTTTGCCGTCCCAGACTTCGACCTTGTCCACAACTTCGGAGATGGAGTGTCCGTAGGCGCCCGCATTGCCGTATACGGCGCCGCCCACCGTCCCTGGAATACCCGACAGTGTTTCAAGGCCGCGCAGACCGCGCCGGATCGCACCATCGATCACGCTGGCCAGCGGCACACCGGCATCAGCGATACAAGCGGTTCCGTTATACGTCAATTTCCCGTCCGCCACGCGAATCAACAAGCCGCCGAGTTCTTTGTCAGGAAACACGACGTTGCTGCCGGCCGCAAGAATCCGGTATGGGACGCCGTTCTCGTTCGCCCAAGTGACCGCGCGAATCAATTGTTCGGGCGAGGTGGTATTGCAAAATAAGGCGGCCGTGCGACCTATCCGAAATGTGCTCAGGCGCGCCAAAGATACGTGTTTGCGAAGGACGAGGGGCGGCTGAGTCCTCGCCTGATTCTGATGATTTTTTCGGGCCAATGGCGAACTGGCGGTTTCCTTCATTTCTCTTTGCCGCGCGGCTCGTTCAGAGGCATTCCATGCGCTCAGGCCGGTGCTGGTCATTCCGCGGTGCAGTTCTATTTGCACGACTCAATTCTTTCAGCAAGGCGCGGCGGCAGCAATGGTGCGAGGATGTTTGCGAACGAAAGCGTCAACTCTGCAGAGCCAGGGTCATTCGCCATCCTGCAGTTCTTTCTCCAGCGCAGCCAAGTCGCGCATCGTCACCGCGCGCCCTTCGACTTGCACCAGCTGTTCCGCTTGCAGGCGGCTGAGATTGCGGGAAACAAGCTCCCGGACCGTGCCGATCTGCGCGGCCAGTTCCTGATTATTGGAAGGCAGCGTAATCGCAATTCCCTCCGGCGTGTGTTCTCCCGCGCGCGCCATGCGAACAAGCAACGCAATCAGCCGGTGGCGCACGGTGCTGAAGGAGAGCTCCTCGATCATGGCAACCAGGCCGCGGAGCCGGCGTCCCACGATGCGCAAGACTTTCAGCGCAACCTGCGGATGCTTCATGCAGAGCGACTGAAAATCCGCCTTGCTGATGAACAGCAAAGAGGTCTGGCCAACAGACGCTGCGGACGCGGGATAGTTGCCTCCGTCGAACACGGGGAGTTCCGCCACAGACCTGCCGGGTCCGTCGATCGCTAAGACCTGCTCCCGGCCGCTCGGAGAACTTTTGAAGATGCGCACGCGCCCTGTTTCAATCACCCAAAGTCCCGGGCACGGTTCTCCCTCGGAGAAAATCAGCTGGCCCGCGTCGAAATGGCGTACCACAGCGCGGTCGGCGATGAAAGACAGTTCGTCCGCATCCAATTCAGCGAAAAGTGGCGTTTTTTGAAGAGTGGCTGCGCGGCTGGAGACGGTACCGGCCATAAGCGGCTATTTTACCCGCTTCGCACCGATTTGCGATCTTGCCGAGGAAGAGTCGCGGCCTGCACGGTCTGGATCAACGGCCTTGGAATTGCGGCGGTGTCCTTGAGCCGGTGGACAAGCAGGCAAAGAGAGGAGATGATGAGGATCGAATCCTCTCAAGCGAAGGTCAGCTGCGGCTAAAAACAGCACGGAGGCTGTATGAGCCAGACGCAGAATTTCGAGAACCATGCAAGATTCTATGCGCCGTTCCACTTTTTCGTCGTGCCGGTGCTTCTGTTCAACGTCGTGTGGGCGATTGTGCGCGTGGTTCGTCACGTCTCGTTCCAGACGATCGCGTCGCTGCTGGTTGCCGCCGCATTGCTGCTGTTGGCATTTGCGGCGCGAATCATGGCGCTCACCGTGCAAGATCGCGTCATTCGGCTCGAAATGCGGTTGCGGATGCAGCAGCTGCTTCCTGCGGAACTGCGCGCGCGAATCCCTGAATTCACCGTGGATCAATTGGTCTCATTGCGCTTTGCCAGTGATGCGGAATTGCCGTCCCTGGCGCAAAAAGTTCTCGGCGAGAACCTGACAGATCGCAAGGCAATCAAGAAGATGGTTCGCGATTGGCAGCCCGACCTGCTTCGGGCGTAAAGCGGATGCCGGTTTTTGGGCGGGAACTGTCATCATTGGACCCCCAATGCACTCAAGTTGTTTCTCCAGACCAGGCAGACGACACGCAGTTGCGCCAAAGAAACCCACACTTCTTAGCACGTAAATGCGCATGTGGACGGTCTATCGCCCGATTCCGTGCAACGCGCTGTCCTGCCCGATTAGGGGTTGTGTTTGATTCGGAATGGGGGTTTACTTCTGCCCATTCACCGTGCGACGCTCAATCATTATCGGAATTCTTGCGACGGTGCTCGTGGCTGTGCTATCGACGCGAGCCCAGAACACGAGTTTGCCTCCGCGCAAAACGTCGCCTCCCAAGATTGATTCTCGGATCGTTGTTTTGACAGACTCGGTTGTTCAGGAGCAATGGACACACACATTGGAACTCGTAAACGCTCCACCGAATATCGGCCTCCTGAACCCGGGTGAGTGCGTGCAGGTCGGCGTTGTCTCGACCGGCGACAATCGTGATGACTACTTGCGTCGTACCAAGCTGTCCTTCCATGTCCGATTCGCTCACCATAGCGATTCGTATCCACTAACCCCTCTGTTAAAGGTCAAGAGAATCAAGCCGCAGGGCGGAGATTTTGTGAGCGAGGCGCTGAGTTCAGCAGGAGTCAAAGAGCCTGCGGAGATGGAGTCGATGGCCAGCCTAGGGGTATCTCGTGCTCGCTGGTGCGTTCCGGATGAGGCCGCTGACGGGACGGCGACGGTAGAAGCGGAGGTCAGTTCTCCCGGTGGGCATGAAACCTTACGCCCTGCCTCGATTCATATCGAAAGCTTTCAAACCGGCAGCGAGAAAACGTTCACGGACATGACTGAGTTGGGAGCGTTCGTGCAAACGTACTACCGTCACCCAAATCCAGCGCGGTTGCTTCCGGCGTTGCAGTTCCTTATAGCGGAACAGGCCCAACAACAACGCGAAGGCCAAGCGGGAATTTTTGGCGCATTTTTGGTTGCCGCCTTGCAGTCAAATTCGGCTGCCGCGAAGGACTTCTTGGCGCGGGTCCGCACGCAGCCGCCGTTGACGCGTGCATTGGGCCTTTTGGCGTTGCGCGCGGCTGGGTGTGACATCAGCGAGGTGCTGAACACACTGAGCGCGCAGGAGCAGGAGAAGTTCCATAGCCTTCGGCCTTTGGCGGACCCTTACGATATGACTCCATCGAGGCAACTGTTTGAGCATCTCGATATGCTTTGGGCCGTGTTCGGAGCCACCGGTCAATTCAAACCAGTTCAGACAATTTCGAGTGCTCTTGGCTGGCGGACTGACTACGAGAACTTTGAGAAATTACGCAAGACTCCAAACCACTCGACGGTTCTTACGCCGTCCGTCGTGCGAGCAGTTGTCTATTCAGCAGCAGGCTGGTCACTATCGTCGTTTCAAAGGAACGACCCATTGGTAGCTGACTACATACAGTTTCTGCGTGCTTCGCCGGATACTCCCAAACCGGTCAAATCCGAGCTTGCCGCGTTATCGAGCAATCCCGCATTTAAACGCCCCGCGGGACCTTGATCGAGCGGCGGGGTTCGACAGCTTTCACCCTCGCGATGCGGCCCCGATCAAATAGGCCCAACTCCTTCAAGATAGCTTCTGTTTCCTTTGCGATCCCTTGGATGACCGGCGGGAAGATGGTCGGGGCGTGGAGATTTGAACTCCAGACCTCCTGCGCCCAAGGCAGGCGCGCTACCAGGCTGCGCTACGCCCCGACGGGAAGAGACTACCGATTATACGGCAGACATCGGAAAGTTCCGAAGCGAACCCACGCTCCACCGGGCCGTGGAGTCCCGGCAAACGAGGCAAATCGAGCCCGCGCAAAAGTTGCGCCGAGAATACAAAGAATGCCCGATGGCGCGAGGCGCGCAAGTACGCAACTCTAAAGCGAACAAGCGGGTAGACAGCGAGTCCGCTGGAATTTACGGGCTGCGCACAATTTGACACGAGTTGAGACGAGTACATGCAGTTACCGATTTTCAAGATGCGGGCGATGATCTAGGGCTTTCCGCATAGAACGGCCGTAGGACGCACCTCTCCAGCTGGTTCCAGCCGCGGCACCGATATCTACCCAGAACACATCAAGGGGAAGACCAATGACGACTGCAGCCGATGTGATGATCGAGACCCTGATCCATTGGGGGGTCGAAGTGATCTTCGGGTTTCCCGGCGACGGGATCAACGGAATTTTCGAATCGATTCGCACTCACGCGGACAAAATCAATTTCGTGCAGGTCCGGCATGAAGAAGCGGCGGCGTTCATGGCCACGGGCTACGCGAAGTTTACGGGCAAGCTGGGCGTCTGCCTGGCGACGTCCGGCCCCGGCGGGATTCATCTGCTGAACGGGCTCTATGACGCGAAGATGGACGGCCAGCCGGTGCTGGCGATTACCGGCATGGCCTATCATGACCTGATTGGCACGCACGGGCAGCAGGACGTGGAGATGGACAAGCTGTACATGGATGTGGCCGTCTACAACGAGCGCGTGATGGGACCGGCGCACGTGGAGACGATCACGGAAATCGCCTGCCGGACGGCCGAAACGTTTCGTGGCGTCGCCCATATTACCTTCCCGAAGGACACGCAGAGCATGCCCTTCGATCCGAAGGAGCAGAAGTCGCCACGGAACCGGCCGCACCACGTCTCCATGGTGCACGCGAAGGCCTCCAGCGTGCCGCGGGAGTCGCAACTGCACGAAGCGGCGGAGTTGCTGAACAACTCGAAGAAGATTTGCATTTTGGCTGGGCGAGGCGCGTTGCACGCTACGGACGAGCTGGAGCAGGTCGCGGAGATCCTCGCCGCACCGATCGTGAAACCATTGCTGGGCAAGGGCGCTGTGCCGGACGACAGCCCGTACACCACGGGCAGCATCGGGCTGCTGGGCACGAAGCCCTCGGAAGAGGCGATGCGCAATTGCGATCTGTTGTTCATGATCGGAACCGCGTTCCCCTACATGGAATTCATGCCCGCGCCGGGTGACGCGAAATCCGTGCAGATCGAGCTGAATCCGGGGCGCATCTCGCTGCGCTATCCAGCCGACGTAGGGCTGGTCGGCGACAGCAAAGAAACTCTCAAACTCCTGCTGCCGCTGCTGAAGAAGCATAAGGACCGCGGCTTCCTGAAGAAGGCGCAATCGGGGATGAAGGATTGGTGGGAGTACATGGAGCGGCTGGGAACGCAGCAGTCGACGCCGATCAAGCCGCAAGTGATCGCGTGGGAGCTGGGCCAGCGCTTGCGGAGCGACGCGATCGTAAGCTGCGACAGCGGCACGGGAGCGACCTGGTTTGCGCGGCAGATACGCGCGCGGCGCGGCCAGATGTATTCGCTCTCCGGAAACCTGGCGACCATGGCCGTGGGACTTCCCTACGCTCTTGCCGCGCAATACGCGTATCCCAATCGCCAGGTGATCGCGTTCGTGGGCGACGGCGCGTTCACCATGCTGGGTTTCGAGATGCTGACAGCCGTGAAGTACAAGCTGCCCGTGAAGGTGGTCGTGCTCAAGAACAATTATCTCGGGCAGATCAAATGGGAGCAGATGGTGATGCTGGGCAATCCGGAATATGGAGTGAAACTGCAGCCGATGGACTTCACCAAATTCGCGGAGGCCTGCGGCGCGTACGGCATGCGGGTGGAAGAGCCGGGCGACGTGCCCACTACGCTCGACCGCTTCCTGGATTTGCCGGGGCCCGCGGTACTCGAAGCGGTGGTCGATCCGCTGACGCCGCCGCTACCGCCCGAAGTGAAGCCGGAGCAGGCCTATCACTTCATGGAATCGCTTGTGCGCGGCGAACCGAAAGCCAGAAAAATCATGAAGGAAGCGTTCATCGAGCGCGCCAGAGAGCTCGTCTGATCACGCCGAAACGGCCGGGCGCGCGCCACTTGTCCTGCAACGGGGCGGCGGCGCGCGTCCGCCAACGAAACTAGGAGAAGTTCTGATGAGCATCGTGCTTCCTCTGCAAGAAACGCGCGAATCCAAAAAGAGAATTTCACCCGCTGCTGTCGACGTGCGCGGCCTGGAAAGAGCGCTGAAGCACAGGGTGGAAGGCGAAGTGCGATTCGATCGCGGAACCCTGGGCGTCTACTCGATGGATTCATCGAACTATCACCAAGTGCCCATCGGCGCCGTAATCCCGCGAACGGTCGAGGACGTGATTGAGACCGTAAGGATTTGTCGGGAATTCGGAGCTCCCCTATTGTCGCGCGGTGGAGGAACCAGTCTCGCGGGGCAATGCTGCAATACCGCGATTGTGATGGACTGGAGCAAATACTTGAACCAGGTCCTCGAAATCGACAGGGCCAAGCGAAAGGCGCGCGTGCGGCCCGGCTGCATTCTGGACAATTTGCGGGATGAAGCGAACAAATACGGCCTGACGTTCGGTCCCGATCCGGCGACGCACGATCATTGCACGCTCGGGGGGATGATCGGCAACAATTCCTGCGGAGTCCACGCGCAAATGAACGGCCCGGTCTCGAACAATGTCGAGTCGCTGGATGTTGTTCTGTACGACGGCACGCGCATGACTGTGGGATGGATGACGGAAGAAGAATTGAGTCAAGCGGCGCGCGAGGGCGGGCGGCGCGGCGAGATCATGGCCGGCATCGGGAAACTGCGGTCGAAATATGCGAGTCAGATCCGGCGGCGTTTTCCGAACATTCCGCGGCGCATCTCGGGTTACAACCTCGATCAACTCCTGCCGCCGGAATCGCCGGACACCGCCGGGAAAATGAATCTGGCGCGGGCGCTGGTCGGGTCGGAAGGCACGCTGGTCACGATTCTGGAAGCCACGCTGGACCTGATCCACAACCCTCCCTACCGGACGCTGGTCGTGCTGGGGTATCCCGATATCTACAAAGCCGGGGATCACATCGCGGAAATTGTGAAATTCAAGCCCATGGGTCTTGAAGGCATGGATCGCATGCTGATCGAAAACATGAAGAAGAAAGAGCTGCATGTGAAGTACTTGAACCGGCTGCCGGAGGGCGACGGCTGGCTGGTGGTGCAGTTTCCGGGCGAAACGAAAAAAGAAGCGGACGACCGCGCGCAGGAGATGATCAATTACCTGAAATCCAGGCCGCACGCGCCAAGCGCGAAATTGTACGACGACGAGCAGGATGAGAAAGCGGTTTGGAAGGTGCGCGAATCCGGCTTGGGAGCAACCGCTTTCGTTCCCGGCGAACCTGTGGCCTGGCCGGGTTGGGAAGATGCCGCCGTTCCACCGGCAGCGGTAGGCGATTATCTACGCGACTTTTGCAAATTGATGCAAAAGTACGGCTATCAGGCTGCGCTGTACGGCCACTTCGGCCAAGGCTGTATCCACTGCCGCATTTCGTTCGACCTGATGAGCAAGAAGGGCGTGAAGGACTACCGCTCGTTTGTGGAGCACGCCGCGGAACTGGTGGCGAATTACGGCGGATCGCTATCGGGCGAGCACGGCGACGGCCAGGCTCGCGCGGAACTGCTGCCCATCATGTTCGGGAAGGAGATCGTGCAGGCTTTCCGCGATTTCAAAACCATCTGGGATCCGGATTGGAAGATGAATCCGGGGAAAGTTGTGAACCCAAATCCGCTGGATGCGAATCTGCGGCTGGGCGCGGACTACAATCCGGCCGATCCCAAGACGCATTTCAAGTTTCCGGACGATCACGGCAGCTTCGCGCATGCAGCGTTGCGCTGCGTGGGCGTGGGAAAGTGCCGGCGCGAGAATTCGAGTGATCCGGAAAACCAGACCATGTGCCCGAGCTATATGGTGACGCACGAGGAAAAGCATGCAACGAGGGGCAGAGCGCACCTGCTGTGGGAAATGCTGCAGGGCGACGTGGTGAAGGATGGCTGGCGGGACGAGAACGTCAAGGAAGCGCTGGACCTTTGCCTTTCGTGCAAGGGTTGCAAGGGCGACTGTCCCGTGAACGTGGACATGGCCACATACAAGTCCGAGTTTCTGTCGCATTACTACGAGGGCCGCATCAGGCCCCGGTACGCGTACGCGTTTGGCTGGATCGACAAATGGGCGCAGCTCGCGACGCTTTGGCCGGGTTTGGTGAATCTGGCGGCGTCCACGCCGGGCGTGCGGGAGTTGATGAAAGCGGCGGCAGGAATGTCGGAGCAGCGCTCCATCCCGGAGTTTGCGCCGGAAACTTTCCAGTCATGGTTTGCGCGGCGTCCCAGGCACAACAGCGGGCGCCAGAAGGTCGTGCTGTTTCCGGATACCTTCAATAACCACTTCTTTCCGCGCACGGCGCAGGCAGCAGTGGAAGTGCTGGAGCACGCCGGTTATCAAGTGGAGGTTCCGAGCGGCCACATTTGCTGCGGACGCCCTCTGTACGACTACGGCTTTCTCGATATGGCCAAGCAGTATCTGCAACAAATCTTCCAGGTGCTCACGCCGTACGCGAAAGCCGGCACGCCCATGATCGTGCTGGAGCCAAGCTGCTGGTCCGTCCTGCGAGATGAGATCAAAGGTCTCTTTCCGGACCGAAAAGAAACACGCGTGATCATGGACAACACGTTCCTTCTCTCCGAATTCCTGGTGAAGAAGGCCGATTATCATCCGCCGCGCCTGCGCATGAACGGCCTGGTTCACGGCCACTGCCATCACAAGTCCATCATTCACGGCGTCGAGCACGAAGAGAAGCTGCTGAAGGATATGCAGATGAAAGTGCGCGTTCTGCCCGATGGCTGCTGCGGAATGGCAGGGTCATTCGGCTTCGAAGAAGGCCGTTACGACGTGTCGACCAAGGTCGGAGAGCATGGTCTGCTTCCCGCCGTGCGCAGCGCGGGACTGAATGAAATCATCATCGCGGACGGTTTCAGTTGCCGCGAGCAAATCGCGCAAATGAGCGACCGCCACGGATTGCACCTCGCCGAGGTGCTGCAGCTCGCCATTCAGGAAGGGCCTGCCGGGCCGAGCCTGCTCCCGGAGAAGAAGCTCGTCGAGAAGCACCGGAAAGCGGTGCAGCGATCGAAAGTGGAGGCGCTCGCAACCGTCGGTGGTGTGGTCGCGATTGTTGCCGGAGTGCTCGGTGCTCGAAAGGTCTTCGCACGATAGAAGGGCGCTGATCCAGGTGAAATGAGAGACTCGGAGGAACGCGGCGTTATGCTAACTGAAACCGTAGTCGTGACAGGGGCATCGGCCGGCTTGGGCCGGGCGATCGCCAATGAATTCGGAAAGCGCGGCGCTCAAGTCGCGTTGCTGGCGCGTGGCAAGCAGGGTCTGGACGCCGCAGCCGCGGAAATCGAGCAGGCGGGAGGAAAGGCGCTTCCCTTGCCCACCGACGTGTCAGACGCGGAAGCGGTCCAGGCCGCCGCCGAAGAAACCGAGAAGCGCTTTGGCCCGATCGACGTCTGGGTCAACAACGCGATGGTGACCGTGTTTTCCCCGGTGAAGGACATGAAGCCGGAGGAGTACAAACGCGCCACCGAGGTAACCTACCTTGGAGTCGTCTATGGCACGCTGGCCGCGCTGAAACGCATGCTCCCGCGAGACCGCGGCACCATCGTTCAAGTGGGTTCCGCCCTCGCTTATCGCAGCATCCCGCTGCAGTCCGCCTACTGCGGTGCGAAGCATGCGATCGTCGGCTTCACGGATTCGCTCCGGTGCGAGCTGATCCACGATCAGAGCAATCTGCGTTTGACCATGGTCCACATGCCGGCCATGAACACGCCGCAGTTTGAATGGGTGAAGAACCGGCTTACGCACAAGCCTCAGCCCGTTCCCCCGATCTTCGAGCCTGAAGTTGGGGCGCGAGCCGTTTACTGGGCCGCTCATCACGACCGGCGCGAAGTGTGGGTTGGCGGTTCGACGGTCGGCGCGATTATGGGCAACAAAGTCGCTCCCGGCGCGCTGGACCACTACCTGGGCCGCACTGGATACGATTCGCAGCAGACGCCCGAAATGGACGACCCTGCGCGCCCCGACAATCTCTGGTCGCCGGTGGACTCCAGCGAAGATCATGGCGCGCACGGCACATTCGACCGCAAAGCCCATCGAGCGAGCTATCAGCTTTGGGCCGATCTCCATCGGCGCCCGCTCGGCATTGGCCTGGGAATTGCAGCAGGGGTCGCCGGCGCACTCTTGGCATTCAGAAACGGCCGCGCCAGCTAGCGTCGGTAACCATGCACGCTCCCAAACCGTCGCCTGAAATTCGAATCGACGAACTGAAGGTCTCTGCATACACGGTGCCCACCGATTCGCCGGAATCGGACGGCACGTTGCAGTGGGATAAGACGACGATCGTGATCGCCGAAGCGCGCGCCGGCACCACGCATGGCCTGGGCTACACCTACGCCGACGCGAGCGTCGCCGCGCTCATCCACGGCAAGCTTCGCGAAGTTGTGCGCGGCTGCGACGCGATGAATATTCCTGAAACCCATAACAAATTGGTTCACGCCATCCGTAATCTTGGCCGCGCGGGAATAACAGCTACGGCCATTTCCGCCGTCGACATTGCGCTCTGGGACGTAAAGGCGCGCATTCTCGGTCTGCCTCTCATTCGCCTGCTGGGCGCCGCTCGCGATGGCATCAGCGTCTACGGAAGCGGCGGCTTTACTTCTTATTCCGACGAGCAGCTGGGTAACCAGCTCGGCGGGTGGGCCAGCGCGGGATTTTCGATGGTGAAGATGAAAATCGGACGCGAGCCCGAGCGCGATCCGCATCGCGTTGCTTGTGCGCGCGAAGCGATTGGCGACCGCGTGGCTCTGTTCGTGGACGCGAATGGCGCGTATTCACGCAAACAGGCGCTCGCGTTCGCGCAGCAATTCAAGAATGAGTTCGACGTCAGCTGGTTCGAAGAGCCCGTTAGTTCAGATGATCTCGAAGGGCTTCGCCTCATTCGCGACCGAGGGCCGGCGGGAATGGATATTGCGGCAGGCGAGTACGGCTACGATCCCTTCTATTTTCGGCGCATGCTGGATGCTGAGGCCGTCGATATCCTGCAGGCCGACGCAACGCGCTGCGGCGGGATCACCGGGTTCCTCAATGTGGACGCGCAATGCCTCGCGCGCCCCATCCCGCTTTCCGCACACACCGCGCCCTCGGTTCACATGCATTTGTGCTGCGCCGCGAGGAGCGCCAGAAATCTCGAATATTTCCACGATCACGAGCGGATCGAAAGCCTGTTTTTCGACGGCTACATCAAGCCGCAAAACGGCATCCTGCGTCCCGATTTGTCGCGTCCTGGGCTGGGGCTCGAACTGCGCCGCGCCGACGTCCAGCGCTACGCCGTCTCCTGACGCGTCTACGCGCTGGAGAGCGGGGCGCTGATGCGCTCGAGGGATTTGCGTTCGGCTGGCACGCCGAGCTTCCATTCCATGGCTGCGCCGCCGATCATCAGGGCGGCAGCAAAAATGTAGCCCCAGAACAGTTCCGGTTTCGAGCCCGACTGAATCAGGTCGCCAAACAGCGCAGGCGCGCCAACGCCTCCGGCCAGCGTGCCGGTCGCGTAGAAGATGGAAATGGCCAGCGCGCGAATTTCCAGCGGGAAGATTTCGCTGACCGTCAAGTACGCGGAACTGGCGGCGCAGGACGCGACAAAAAAGATCACGGTCCAGGCGATCGTCTGGGTGTGAGCGGTCAACAGGCCTGCGCGGAAGAGCCAGCCGGTGATCGCGAGCAGGACTCCGGCCCCTGCATAGGTTCCGGCGATCATTGGCTTGCGGCCGATCGTGTCGAACAGCCGGCCGATCAGAATGGGGCCCAGCAGATTTCCGAGCGCAAAGGGCAAAAGGTAGTAGCCGACGTCAGCCGCGGCCACGCCGTAGAATTTCACCAGCAGCAGCGCGTAGGTGAAGAAAATCGCGTTGTAGAAGAATGCTTGCGAGATCATCAGCGACAACCCCAGCAACGAACGGTCGCGATGCTTATAGGCCATGGCATTCCAGATTTCTTTCCACGGAGTGCGATAACGCACGCGCACCGTCAAGGGCTCGCCTTCGGGCTCGGGCAGTTCCCTTCCCGTTTCCTTCTGGATTTCTTCCTCCACTTGGCGGACTACATTTTCGGCTTCTTCCTCCTGGCCATGGGTCATCAGCCAACGCGGGCTCTCGGGTATGTAGTGGCGGATGAAGATGATCACAAGACCGAGCAGCGCGCCGGCGATAAACACAAAACGCCATCCCAGCTTGGCTGAGACCAGAGTTCCGCTCAGCAGGACGATGGTCACCGACGCGCCAATCGCGGCGCCAAACCAATACGTCGCGTTGATGATCAGGTCGACGTGGCCGCGCAAGCGCGCCGGAATGAGTTCGTCGATGGCCGAATTGATGGCCGCGTACTCGCCGCCGATGCCTGCACCCGTTACGGCCCGAAAGAAGGAGTAGCTCCAGAAATTCCAGGCCAGACCCGAAGCGGCCGTTCCCAGCAGATAGACCAGCAGAGTAACCGTAAAGAGTTTCTTGCGCCCGAGACGGTCGGTCGCGTACCCAAATCCGACCGCGCCAATCACCGCGCCGATCAAGTAAAACGTGGCCGACATGCCGACCTGCGTGTCGGACATATGCAGGCTCTTGGTCAGGACGGCGCCGATTGCGCCGGCCAGCGTGACCTCGAGACCGTCGAGCACCCATGTGACTCCCAGGCCGATGACCACGCGCCAGTGCCATTTGCTCCAGGGCAAACGGTCCAGGCGGTTCGGAACATCCGTCTGAAAGTGCTCTCCAGGACGCATCCATTTCTAGTATTCACTATCTTCGGAGTGGAAGCACCCGTCCTTTATGGAAAAGCCGCGGGGCGCTTCTGCACCGGCTCAATTCCGCGAGCCGGAAGCTCGCATCTTTGCCTGAACCGCTGCTTTGCTGAACTTGTCGACCTGATTCGCAGCAATCGGGTAGGATGGAGCGTTATGACGAACACAGAAAACGTAGATCCGCAGGCAAGCGAACCGCAGGTTTCGCGCCGCAACTTCGGAAAAGTCATTGCGGGTGGAATCGTGGCGATCGTGGTTGGCGGACTTTGGGGCCTTCGCGAATGGTATCACCGGCAGGCGACGCCGGTTCGCCTGATCGCGCACACCGGCGAGATTCCGGTGCGCGGCTCGAAGATCTTTCAGTACCCGACCGATGTCGCCCCGTGCATCCTGGTGCGGCTGGCGGAAACGGACTACGTGGCCTACAGCCGCATCTGCACGCACAATTCCTGCCCCGTGTTCTGGCACCCGGAGGACAACGCCTTCCTATGCCCCTGCCATGACGGTCTATTTTCGGTGACTGACGGCGCAGTCTTGCAAGGACCTCCTCCGCGCCCGTTGCCGCGCATCCTGCTGCGCATTCGAGGCAGCGATATTTTCGCTGTGGGCATTTCGAACGGCTAGGACCCAGGGGCGCCGAAACACCCCTCGGCAGGCTGCAACCAATCCATGCGAACATGCGTCGTTATAGGCGGGGATGTTCAGCGGCAGTTTGCACCAGCAGTTTGCGCGCAGGCCCGCCGGCAGAACAGGCGCGGCCCACAAGGAGAGCGTAACGTGAAGAACCTCTTGCTTAGCGCAGTGTTGGTCTCAGCGCTTGGCGTGGCCGCGGTACAAGCCGCGCCCAAACCTTTGAAGATTTTCCTGTCGCCCGCATCGAATGTTCCCAAAGCCGAGGTCATGAAGAACCTCAGCGATAAGTGCCCGAACGTTTCGATCACGCTGGATCCGAAAAAGTCGGATTTCATGATCGAAGCACGCTGGGTGGGACGCTACGAGTTCACCGTGTTCAAGCACGGCGGCGATGCAGTCTACGGCACGCAGACCAGTTTTCTGCACAACGCGGTCAAGGACGTCTGCAATTACATGAACACGCACCCGGCTGAGGCGACGGATCACTCCAGCCGGCCGCCGAATCGCCCGGCTCACTAGCCCGGAAGGCGCTCAGACGCACTACGGTTTGGGGCCGCAGCCCGGAATGCGGAACGCGCCGATGCGCGTGCGATAATCCTTGTCACCTTTCTTCAAATAATCGCCGACATACCAGAATGTGCAGTCGTCGCTCGGGTCCATGGCCGTGGTGGTGTAGTCTTCCCAGCGGAAGCCGTCCATTTGCGATGCTTGGCCTTCCGCCAGCGCCGTTTCGTGAAAGGTGAGGACGCCCTTGGGATCTTTCGCGCGGCGCGCCGCAAACCGCTGTCCGGGGAAATTGGGCGTGCCCCCAAAGGAATAGCCCACGCCGATGTCGCCCTTCTTGTCCATGTCGATGCTGGGAATGAACCGGTAGAAACCATCCGGCGCGTACGTCCCCTGCTGGTAGAGATAAGGATTGCGGTGCTTGTCGAGGCGGAACTCGTACCAGCGGATGCCTCCGCCGCCGGCGCTGGTGTCGATCGAGTGCGCGGCAACAATTAACTCGCGATGGCCGATTCGGCGATAGACCAGCCGCTGCATCAGCTTGTCGCCCTGCACATCCAGCCGCACGTCCGTTCCCGGCTGCGGCACACAATGCGACAGCTGCCCGGTGCACAGATAATGATACGGAGCGACAGGAATTCTTGTGGGACCGGTCGCTTTGGTGTTGGCAGGATTCTTCCAGTCGACGTGAACCTTCCAGGCGTAGATGGCGTCGTCCTCGAGAATTTTCTTCAGTTGCGTGCCGCCCGCCGCCATCATGATGTTCGGCGCGCCCGGCGGAGGCTCGTTTTGGCCGTCAATGTCGGCGTTGTTCAGGAAATTCACGCCATCGATGATGAGGCACTGCTCGGTGGCGGGCTCGCCGGCCAGCATTTTCGCGCGGTCGGCGATGCAATCGTGCTTCTGGATGACGGTGTCGCCGGTGCTGGTGGGAACGTAGTATCCGTCGGTCCAGACGGCCGGCCGCGGATAATCTGGAAATAACTTCCGCGCGAACGCGTAGCGGTAATACGTGCCGAGGGGATCCGGCTCGGTGCTCACGGCGTAGCACATGCCGAAGGTTCCCTTGGGTGTCTGCACCGCCTCTCCAGGCTTGTAGCCCGGCGGCCGGTGGAAGTGAAATTTGAATGGCTTCGGCTCCGGCGGATTCGCCGGCATCTTTGCAGCGGCACCGGGATTGGAGGCCTGGCCCTCGTTCGCGAGCGCGCCATGCTCCGCCGTTTTCCCGGTCACGGATCCTACTTCCGCGGGAGTCAGTGGCCGAAAAATGGGCATCACAATTAGCCAGCGCCCCGCAAGCTGGTCGTAGCGAACAACCGCGTCGCCGTTGTCATGACCCTCGCAAGGCCCACCGAAGCCGGCGAAGACGGAGTCGGTCGCCACGGGACCGTACAGCACCTTGCCCGTCTCCGCATACTGCGCGCCTTTCTTGGTGTATACGGCCAGGCGCGAGTTGACGATCTGCACGATGTCGTTCGGGCCGACCGCCAGGCTGTTATCCGACGGATTGCGAAAACGCGCGGTTCCCTGCGGACCCTGAAAACCTGCTCCGAGGCCGTCGAAGCTGGCCACGAGCGGCACCGCGGGTCTCTTTCCTGGCGACGTTTGCTCAACGGCCTTGGATGCCGCGGGAATCGTGGGCGGAGTCGAGGGCTCTTCAGCCTGCGCCGCCTGCGCCGAATTTGGACTCTCGAGCTCGGGAGCCGCAGCAACGCAATCTTCCCGCTCGCAGGCGGCAGGCTCGAGCGCGGCCCCGGAATCGCGCTGCCAGCGCAGCGGGCGCGACACATCAAACTTGATGGCCCGGTGCACGATGACGGCGCCGACACTTGCGCGCGTGGCGGAGGCACGCGCCGGCGGGGCCGGCTCACGCCCCGGAACGCCACCCGCAAGAATGGCGGCAGCCACGGTTGCGGCCCAAATGCTCGCGTGCACCAGTCGTTTCCGTCGGATCACTTTCTCCTCCCTCTGCGCTTGCTGACCTGCGAATTATGCTTATCTAAAAGAAGCAAATATGTTATTTTCCCCGCGACGGAGCAGCACCTAGGAGCGGGGTGACTCCAAGGGAAAAAAGCGGTTCGGGTGGCGGCTCCCTCAGCGACAACGGCATCCCACGCACGTCGCTGACGCAAGCCGTGGCCGAGCGCCTGCGCGAAATGATCCTTCGCGGCGAACTCAAGGAAGGCGAGCAACTGCGCCAGGACGCCATCGCCGCCAACTTCCAGGTCAGCCGGATTCCTGTGCGCGAAGCGCTGCGCCAGCTCGAAGCCGAAGGCCTGATCGAAATCTTCGCCCATCGTGGCGCGGTGGTCTCTTCCCTTTCGTCCGAAGAAATCGAGGAGCTCTTCGACATTCGCGCGCTGCTCGAATGCGAAGTGCTGCGTCTTTCCATCCCGAACCTCACCGAAGCCGATCTCGACACTGCCGAAGAGATTCTGCGCGTTTACGAAAAGGCCTTATGGATGCAAGGCGATCTCGGCTCCTGGGGCCGGCTGAATTCACAATTCCACGCGGCCCTTTACGCTCGCGCCAATCGCCCTCACTTCATGGCCATCATTCGCCAGATCAACAACAATGGCGAGCGCTACACGGGCCTGCATCTGTACCTGACACGCGCCTTCGAGCGCGCCAAGAAGGAGCACCGCGAACTGCTGCAACTGTGCCGCAAACGCGATGTCGGCGCCGCTTGCGCCCTGCTCAAGCAGCACATTCAGACCGCCGGCCGCACGTTGAAAGAAACGCTGGAACAGCGCCGCGTGGAGCCGCCCGGAACGCAGCAAGAACGGTAAGCGCTTCCTCCCCCCGGAGCGGCCCTGCTAACGCCGCCGGAGGCGGAAAGGCGGCAGAGGCGCTTGATGCAACTGGAAATTCAGCGGCGGCGTCACCCCCAGCAGATATTCGACGAAATAATCCCACCGCCGGCGCACAAGATAAAGGGCGTGCACCCCGCTTTCGCCGTGGTACATGTTGGGGACGAAGAGCATATCGAACGTCTTGTTCGCGTTCATTAGCGCGTTCACCAGCCGCATTGTCTCGACCGGATGCACGTTGTCGTCGATGTCGCCGTGCTCCAGCATCAGATGCCCTTGCATCTGGCCGACGAGCGCTTCGTTGGCCTGCTCCTCGTAATCCTTGCCGACCGGCCATCCTTGATACAGCTCGTTCCACCAGGCCTTGTCGAGACGCGGGTCGTGATCGCCGGATATCGAAACGCAGACCTTGTAGAAGCCCGGGAATTGCAGGAAGGCGTGCGCCGAACCGTAGCCGCCCGCCGAAGTGCCGTAGATGCCCACGCGCGTGATGTCCATCCAAGGATATTTCGCGGCCATTTGCTTGATCATGTCCACGTGGTCGATGAAGACATTGCCCATGTTGTGATACGAAAATTCATGGAATGCGCGCGAGCGCCCCGTCGTTCCCCGCCCGTCGACCATGACCATCACGAATCCCAGCTCCGCCATGGACTGCAGGTACATGGTTCGCGGAAACGTCTTAGGCACGAAAAAGCCCTGCGGCCCCGTGTAGATTTGCTCGATGATCGGATACTTCTTTGAGGGGTCGAAGTTGGTTGGCCTCCAAATCAGGCCGTAGAGATCCGTTTTGCTATCGGCTGCCTTGCCCTCGAACGGTATGGGATATTTGTAGCCCATGGCCAGCAACCGGCTTACATCGGCGTGTTCCAGGTCGCGAACCTTAGAACCGTCTGCGCGGTACAGCGCGGAGCCGCCGGGCGAATCGACGCGCGAGTAGTTGTCGACAAAATATTTGTGGTCCGGCGACATGCTCACGTCGTGATTGGCGTTCCCCGGGGTGAGCAGCCGCAAGCCGCTCCCGTCGAAATTCACGGCATAAAGATGCGTGAGGTACGGGTCCTCGCCTTTCTCGCGCCCGCTGGCCAGGAAATAGACGTGCTGCGCCTTGCTATCGACCGAAACAATGTCGCGGACGACCCACGGGCCTTGCGTCAATTGCCGTTCGAGAGCGCCAGTCTTGGCGTTGTACAAGTAGAGGTGATCCCAACCGTCGCGCTCGGAGGTCATCACGATTTGCGCGTGGTCGTCGGTAAACCGGAATTGCGTCTCGCCAGGATCGACGTACGTCTTGGCCGATTCGCTGAGCAGCACCTTCTGGTCTCCCGTGGCAGCGTCGACGTCGCGCCACTCGACCTTCTTCCACCCGCGCTGTTCCTCCTCGTAATAGAAATGCTTGCTGTCCGGAAACCATTCGAAACCCGGGCCACCCTGAAAGGCGATGTCGAGCGGCGCGGTCTTCACCTCGATGCGCTTGTTCCCCAGCACATCAAAGATGATGGGTTCCGCTTTGGGCAGCACTTCGCCAGGCAGGGGGTACACAACCGTGAATGCCTGCGGCCGAATTTGGTGCGGGGGAACGAATTGCAGGCTGGTGAAGCGTCCTGCGTGGCGCGAATCGATGCGGTAGGTTACGAATTTCGACGAATCAGGAGCCCAAAACACGGCTGGGCGTTCTTTGGGATCATTCGTCTGTTGCGCGACGAGCGTGCGCAAGGACGGCAGCGGCGTCGCGTAATCCCAGCCGGGCACGCCGTCGTAGGTGAGCTGTTCGGTGGTGCCGGTCGAGTTGTTGCGCAAATACAAATTGTGATTCTGGACCAGCGCCGCCCAACGGCCGTCCGGCGATGTGGATTCGTATTCGTTCGCGTTGACGGGTTCGCCCTTCTTGCACTCATAGCTTTCGATGTTACAGGTCCACTGGGATTCCTGCATCTCGAAGCGGATCGCTTTGCCGTCCTGGATGAAACTGAAATCGTAGAAGGGCAGATGGTCCGCATTCACCGGCTGCTTGGTAAGCTTGGCAAGAGCCGCCGCCAAACGCGCCTGATCGAAGGCTGGCGCAGTGGTGTCCTTCGCCGCGTCGACAACGATAAACTCTGTGACGATATCCGATCCTTTGAGCGTTGTCCGGGTGTACCAGAACCGGTCGCTCTTGCCGATCCAGTTCGGCATCACGTCCCCCGTCGTGAAGAGGTGACGCGCGTTGCCCGGCAAAAACTTCTCCGCGCGCTGATAGTCCGCCAGCGTGCCCTGCGCGGCAACGGAGGGAACAGCCAACACTGCGAAAGCCAGCGTGATGATCAAAGTGCGAAAAATCCGTTGCCTGCCTTGTTCTCTACTTAATTCGTTAACCTTATGCGCAATCACCGACGGGCTCCTCCAGTGAGAAGTGACCTCAAATCGCAAAACGCGCGGCCCCAGCAGAAACCAAGGGACAGCCGCGACGTAGGCAGCCTGCTTTCCTTGCGGAACTGACACGGTACGAACGACAGAAAGACTCGCGAAACCGCAATTTGGTTTCAGCGACGGGGAGAAAAAAAGAGACACGGGGAGAGCAATCGCGCTCTCCCCGTGGTTGGGGTGGGTTTGTTTTCGTTGGCTGTCCCTCGTTTACAATCTACAAACGCGCTTGCCCCAGCTGTTGCCACTGCGATCAAAAAACGACTTGCGCCGGGAACTCGAACCAGGCGTGGAACCCTTGCGGATCCCGCGCCTGGTGTTAGAGTGAGCGCTGTTCCTCAGAAATCGATCTCCGTACGGAACTGGACCACGCGCGGGGCGCCCTGGTAGTGCGTCACAGCCTCGAACGAGCTGGCAAACACGCTTGCCCCTGGCGCGTTCCTCGAGTTGAAGCTGGTTCCCACCGCCCAGTTCGGATGGTTGAATGCGTTCAAGAAGGCTGCTTGGATTTTGAGCGACATTCTCTCACGGACGGGGAAGACCTTGTTGATTGAAATATCGGTGTTGAAGAAACCCGGGCCGTGCAGGAAGAGCATCTGGCCGATCGCGCCCGGGTTCGTATTGGGCTGAATCGCGCTTGCGTCGAACTTCGGATTGAGCCACAGCGGCGCGTACGGACTGCTCGAACTCAGGTAGACACCGATGTTGTTTTGAATCTGCTTGGCCGTGGCGCCATTCAAAGCTACGCCGCTGTCTTCGTTATTGAATGTCTGGTAGCCGCCCTGGACCCAGAACGGCATGCCGGATTGCCACGTGACGATCGAGCCGACGTTCCATCCGCCGACGATGCCATTGAGAATCGAGTTGTTCAGGCTGAATGCTCGGCCTTCTCCAACGGGCAGTTGGTAGGTGAAATAGGTGTGAAACACGTTACGGATGTCATAGTCGGACGGAGCCTTGTTAAGGCCAGGATCGCGCAACGAGATGAAATCCAACCCGGCGGTGTCCGTCCAGCCGCTAAGGAACCGGCTCGTCAAACCCTTCGAGAAGGAATAGCTTCCACCCAGCGTGAGACCGTGCCCACTCGGATGCCGCACAGAGATCTGCAATCCGTTGTAGTTGGATCCGGCCGGGTCCGACAGATAAATGGCCCCGCCGTCAGCGGCGTAGGGATTGGCCTGGAAGAAGTTGATCGGGTACGTTCCCCCGCTATTTCCACAGGGGCCGAAGCTGGCACCGGCCATATTGCAGAACGTCTGGAAGTTCTGGGCAAAGGAGGTCGCCATCGCTCCCGCCTGGCCCGTGGTCAGATCGTAGATGTAGCCCGGGTTGGCATAGCCTCCGGCATCGGTCGCGCCGGTGGTAATGCCGTTACCATTAAAGGCGGCATCGAAGATGGGCGTAGGCGTATCGCCCGGACCGCCATCGTAGAAGCTGGTCCCGCCGTTGGCGGCCAGGTTGGCTTGCGCCGCCTGGAACTGAGTGGCGAAGCCGTTATTCAGGGTGTTGACCTCGTTCATGTTGAAGCTCTGCCACTCGTGTACGCCATGATTGCCGACGTAGTTGACCTCGAGGACGATCTGACCTGGAAGTTCTCGCTGTATTCCGAAGTTCCATTGCTGGATGTACGGCTGCTTGAGGTTGGGATCGATTGCGCCAACATAGGGGTAATAGAAGAACGCGTAGGTCGACTCGGGCAAGGCCGTCTGGTAGCTTGGCGGCGTCGCCGTGGCCTCCACCGAGTTGAACAGGCCCGAAGTGTCGAGCGACACTGAGCCTGGGGCGAACATCCCGGCCGAAGCGGAATAGTTGAGGTACTGGGCATAACCCGCGCCGTTGTACACGGTACTGTTCTCAAACGTCTCCCAGCCCTCATCGTACGGATTGATCGCATAGCTCGCCCTAATTACCGTGCTGTTCCCACCAAACAGCTTGCCAAGGAAACCATCCGTGTAGTCTGGATTCCAGGCAAAGCCAAGGTTCGGCGCCGGCTGGACGAAATCGCCGTGGTACGGGTTCGAGTTAACCGCAACATACGGGTTCTGGACGCCGTTGAGCGTGCCGGGCTGGAACAGGGCACCCGAAGGACCCAGAAGGTTCGGGTAGGTGGCGCTGAAGTATTCACCATTGGTGTTGTGAATAGCGCCCGTCAGCTGCCAGCGCAAACCGTAGTTCAGAGTGAAATGCGACGTAGCATGCCAGGAGTCCTGGAAGAAAATGGCGCCTTCGGTTTTCGCCTCGCGCGCGACGTACCCGTATCCTGGCTGGAACGTACCCGTGGCAGGATTCACCTCGGTGCCGCCTCCGACGCTGCTGACCCGTCCGGTCAGGAAGGCATAGAGATTCTCCGCCGCTACTTGACCGGTTAGATTGGTATATGGACTGGAGGCGTTGTTCATGTTGGGGAAATTGGACAAGCTGAACATGGCCGCTGCGGGATCGCCGGAAGCGATGCCGGTCGTGTAGTCCGGCACGCCGGGGAACACCCACTGCTGCTCCCGCATTCTCGAATAGATCAGGTTGCCTCCCAGGTAGAAGGAGTGGTTCCCGTGCGTCCAACGAATCGTGTCGGAGGGGTTGTAAAGCGGGTTGTTCCGAGGAACTGACTCGGCAACACCCGGGACCAGGGTAGGAACGCCGAACGGCGTCTCGATCTGCGATGGAACCCCATCAACTGGAGACTGGCTGAATCCGGTGGGGGCAGCTCCGGGGGTATACACCTCCTCCGTGCCCAGGATGCCGAAATTGGCCGTGTTGATTACGCTGGGCGAGATGATCCACGTGACGTTGTTGGTCCAGGTGTAGTAGGTGTTATTGAAACCCGTGTAGTTTCCGACGTACGGGGACCCCGGCCAGTCGCCGTAGCTCGGTATCTTGCTGTCCTCGAGGTCCCACGAATCGCTCCAGTGCACCTTGGAAGTAATGTCGACGTCCAAGCGCGTGGTGGGATACCACACGGTTGTGGGCTGGTTAATGTTGTAAACCAGCTGTTGGAGGTAATAGGCGTTATCGGTTTGCAGCGCGGCCGGGTTCGAGCCCAGGGGTTCGAGGGTGCCATTCTTGTAGTACGAGGCGATACCGCTCAGGATGTTGCCAACCGACGTGTTTTCGCCGGTCCCGCAAGTCGTGGTTCCAGGACAGGCCTGTTGGGCGAGGGTGTATAGATTGGCGGTGCAGGTCATCGATCCCGCGTCGCAGCCCTGTACCCACGCGGGCCGCGTTGTGGGAATGGAAGTGACCTCGTAGGTGTAGCAGCCATTGGCCGCGCCCATTCCGCTAGCCGTGCAATCGCTGGCGGGCCCGCTGATGTCGCCAGTCAGCGCATTGTTCGTGCTGGAGAAGGCTCTGGGGACTTTGTTGTACTCGAGATTCACGAAAAAGTATACGTGATGGTTTCCTACCAGCCTTTTCGGCAGGAGCGGGCCGCCCAGATTGCCGCCATAAAAGTTGTTTCGTGACTTTGGCAGCGGAATTCCGCGCGCGTTGTCATACCAACTGTTGGCGTTGAAGAAGCTGTTCTCCGCCTGCCAGAACGCGCGGCCATGGAAGTGGTCGGTGCCGCTCTTGACGGCGAACTGCACCTGCGACCCGGCGCCCCCGTTCGCGGAGCCTAAGCCGGCCGTCGAAACCGTCGCCTCCTGAAACGCGCCCTCTCGGGCCGGTGCCACGTCCCAGAAACTCGACGAAAAAGTTTTGTACCGCTGGAACTGGTCAGCAGTGCCGCCGACCGAGATATTGAGCGCCGCGTTGGGCAGGTCATTGTAGGTGTTGTAGTTGTTGCCGTGGATCCCAGGATTCGCTGCCCCGGGGGCCAGCGTGGCGAATTCGAGCACGTCGCGGCCGTTCAGTGGCAGGTTTTCCATCAACTCCGGGCTGATCGTGGTGGAAAGCGTATTCTGGGTGGTTTGCAGCACCATCGCCGTAGCGGAAACGGTAACTGTCTGCGCCTGCCCTCCGACGGCCATTTTGATCGGGAGGTTGGTAGTCTGAGCCACCTGCACGAGCACGTTATTAAAGACGGTCTTGGCGAAGCCCGACGCAGTCGCGGACACCACGTACGTGTCCGGCTGAAGCTCGGGAAAGACGTATACGCCGGTGGCGCTCGCTTTCACCGTTTGCGTGAAGTTGTTCGCTGGGTTCGTCACGGTGACTTCCGCGCCGCCAATGATTTTCCCGGATGGGTCAAAAACCGTGCCGGTGATCTGGCCGTTGTTGCTGACCTGTCCCCACGCCGATCCCGGAATCAGGGTCAAAGAAGCAAAAGTAAGAAGAGCTACCAGCCGAAACAATCCCCGTCCCATAGCATCCTCCAGAGGGTCAGCGGTCTCCACCCTCAAACCGCAGCCCTGGCTATTCCGCGCTGTGTTGTCGGTTCCGAAACTTCTGTAGAGATGGGGTTTCGCTTTCCCAGCCTGATCCGGCTTCACCCCCGCTACCGGACGCCGAGAAGAAAAGAAGCTGCCCTGCCAGAACGGCCTATCCCCGGAAGCCCCCACCCCTGGCCGTGGGAAGTCGTATACAACATACGATATATTCTGTCAACCGTTTTATACAATATATTGTTTCGCCCCCGGGGGCCTCCGTCCAAGCGGCTTCTCAGGCCCACATCAGCCAGCCGTTCGGCTCTCCCGCCTGCACGTCCGCCAAGGCCATCTCCAGCTGCGATCGAGCACCGAGCAGCACTCGCCGCCTAGCGCTTCCTAGATGATCATCAACGAAGTTCGAACTATCCGGATGCGAACGGGCCGACCTCGTCTCTGTGAAAACCTTCGCGAACGATTGACATCCGTCGGTGGGTGGTGATACATGATCTAACGCCGATACGGCCTGGGACCTTAGCGAGACCGTAAAATCCTCATACCCGGCGCGCCTCTGAACCTTCTACGCCGCGGATTCGATACCGGTCGAGGCGCCTCTCTTTACTGGAATGGAATCGTGACAAGACCAACTCGAAGCAAATCGGCTCCTCAAGTCACCAGTCGCACAGCCATCAGTCTGGATCGCGCCCCGGTGAAGACCGGCCCCATTCCCCGGCAGTCGCTGTCCGCGGCCGTCGTGGAACGCTTGCGCGAGAAGATTCTCAGCGGCGAATTGCGTGAGGGCGAACAACTGCGCCAGGACGCGATTGCCGCCGAATTCCAGATCAGCCGGATACCGGTTCGCGAAGCGCTAAGCCATCTGGCAGCCGAAGGCCTGATCAAGATCGTGGCTAACCGGGGCGCCGTCGTTTCGGCGCTTTCGCCCGAGGAAATCGGCGAGTTGTTCGAAACGCGCGCCGTGCTCGAGTGCTACATGCTCCGCCACGCCATCCCGAACTTGAAGGAAGAGGACATCAAGCGCGCCGAAGACATCCTGGGCCAGTTCGAGGAATCGCTGGAACACGAATCCGAAGCGAAATCGTGGGGCCAGTGGAACTGGCTGTTCCATTCGACGCTGTATGCTCCGGCCAATCGTCCGGTGATGATGGGATTCGTGAAAACGCTGAATCACAACTGTGACCGCTACACCCGTTTGCATCTGGTCTTCACGCGCAACCTGCATCTGGCAGGCGAAGCGCACCGCAAGCTGCTCGAGGCCTGCTGCACGCGCGATCCAAAAATCGCCGAAGAAGCGTTGTGGAGCCACATCATGGATGCGGGGCAATACCTGAAGGAATTTATCGCTCGCCGCCGCCGCGAACAGCACGTGTAACGCCCGCAATTACCCAGACCTACTAATTGAATATCCGGACGGAGGACAGCTCCCGGCGCGCAGGTGTGCCGGTGAGGAGCGACCGCTTGCGGTGCGTGTGTATGCCGCCAGCCCCGGAAATGTGAAGGCGCGGCAAAAAAAGAGGATCGGCGGGGTGGGCCGCCGATCCTCGGTTGGGGTGGTTAAGTTTAGCCGCGCCGAATCAGAACTCGATGTTCGCGCGCAGTTCAATCGCGCGCGGTGCCGAGGCTCCCCATCCAGCTTGCTGCCCGAACCCTCCGTCCTGCACGTTGGTGTTCATGCTGTAAATGTAGTTGAAGCTCGGGTGATTAAAGGCGTTGAGGAACTCGCCCTGCAGCGTCAACTTGAGGCGTTCGGTGATAGGTATCCTCTTGGTCAGCGCCAGATCGTCATCCCAAAAGTGTGGACCATACAGGTAGTTGGGCGCAGTCTGAGTCCCTGGCGTCGTGTTCAGGCCGACCAAACTGAAGATATTGGAGCCTTGGAAGTTGGGGTTAATGAAGTTGACGTACGTGTTCCCGGGCGCCGGGTAGACGCCGATCGCGTTCTGCAGTTGCGAACGGGTGACCCCATTCAAAACGAGCCCGCCGTTGTAGGAATCGTTGTACGTGGGATTGGTGTTGAAATATTGGAAGCCGGGCCCATCCAGCAAGAACGGGAACCCGCTTTGATAGCTGAAGACGGTTCCAATGGTCCAGCCGCCGACAACGCGGTCCAGTAAACCGCTCTGGTTGAGGAACATCTTTCCCTTCCCAAAGGGCAGGTCGTAGGTGCCGGCAACGTGCACGACATGGCGAAGATCGTATATCGTCGGCCCGTAGCTCTCGCGCAGATTGCGCAGGGTGTACTGGGCAATTCCGGCCTGCCAGTCGTTCGGTGTGGACATCCCCAGGTTGTGGCTCCACGTATAGTTGGCATCGAACTGCATGCCGTGCCAGCTCCTCTGACGGAAGTCGATTTGCAAGGCATTGTAGGTCGAGTAGCCGCCAGCCTGCATGAAGAAAGTAGAGCTGTTCCCGTAAAACGGGTTCGCTTGGAAGTAGTTGATCGGGTAACCGGCGCCGCCACCCACGTAGCCAATGTTCGCGCACCCGGCAAAGGATTCGCCAACGAGGTTGCAGAAGAAGTTGGCATTGCCCGTGCCCGCCTGCTGGTCTCCATTGGTGAGGTCGGAAGCCATCGCTCCAGCCCACCCTTCGGGAAGCACGGTTTGCGTGTAGTAGGGATAGCCCCAATCCTGACTCTGGAGAGATCCGGTTTCGCCGGCGTAAGCCGCATCGAAAATCGGCGTATCGGCCTCGCCCGCGACAGCCGAATTGAAGGCAAAGGTTCCGGCATAGGCAGGGTAGGCCGAGGCGTTGGCATTGTTGAGATTCAGGTTGGTTTGCGCCTGTTTGAACTGAGTGAGGAAAGAAGGATCGCTTCCCTTCGCGCCGAAGATGTTAACCTCGTTGTAGTTCAAACTGATCCATTGATGGATCGTGCGGTTTCCGATGTAACGGATTTCGATCGCGTTGTTTCGGCCGATCTGCCGCTCAATCCCGAAGTTCCAGGATTCGGTGTAGGGCTGTTTGATGTTGCGATCGAAGCCCTTCAGAG
>Ga0208140_1000012_pt1 | contig 42781 bp, 34 predicted proteins | sample SF_Rice_5C_0N_40_FD_185616 | JGI IMG/M metagenome (GOLD analysis project Ga0208140, IMG submission 185616) | Rice paddy soil microbial communities from Twitchell Island, California, USA - SF_Rice_5C_0N_404 (SPAdes) (version 2) | ecosystem: Environmental > Terrestrial > Soil > Paddy field/soil ... | reverse complement strand
AGCCCGTTCGGCGTGACGCACGGCGCTTGCAGCAAATTCCTGCGCCGCACTTCCGCCGGATCGATTCCCGCCTGGTGCGCCAGTTCGTCCAGCATCGATTCGAACGCGAACCGCACATTCACCGTGCCGTGCCCGCGCATCGCGCCGCAAGCCGGCTTGTTCGTCAACACGCGATAGCCGTCAAAGCGCACCGCCGGCACGTCGTAGATCGCGCCGATCAGCGCGCCGGAATAGAGCACCGTGACCGGCCCGAACCCGCAATACGCGCCGCCATCCTGCACCACGCGCGCCTGCACTGCGGCGATCTTCCCTTCCCGCGTGATTCCCATTTTCATGTCGACGATGGTGCGCGGCCGCCCGCGATGCGCGTAGAAAACTTCCTCGCGCGTGTAGGTGATCTTCACCGGCCGCTTCGTCTTTTTCGCCAGCACCGACGCCGCTATCTCGATGGGAATCACTTCGCTCTTGCCGCCAAACCCGCTCCCGATTAGCGGCTTGATCACGCGAATGCGGTTCATGGGCATGGCGCACACTTCGGAAATCGTGCGGTGCAGGTAATAGGGCACCTGTGTGGAAGAATAGACGGTCAAGCGCTCGTCCGGCTCCCAAATGGCCAGCGTCGAGTGCGGCTCCATGGCCGCATGATTCACCTCGCCCGCGACATACCGCTGCTCCGCGACGAAATCGGCCGCGGCAAATCCGGCGTCCGGGTCGCCAAACGCGTGGTGATATTCCTTCTCGATGTTGTGCGCGCGCGACTCGTGTATCCAGTCCGCTTCGGCCTTCATCGACTCTTCGGGATCGGACCACGCGCGCAGCGGCTCGTATTCGACGCGTATCAGATCGAGCGCCTGCTCCGCAATTTCCGCTGAACTCGCGGCCACCGCCGCCACGTTGTCGCCGACATACCGCGCCTTATCGACCGCAAACACGCACTCGTCGTGCCCAATAGGAAGGATCCCGTAAGGAGTCGGTGCGTCCTTTCCCGTCGCAACGCCGTGCACTCCGGGAAGCGCCTCCGCACGCGATGTATCGATCGACACGATGCGCGCGTGCGCGTGCGGCGAGTGCAGGATCCGCCCGATCAGCATGTCTGGAACGCGCAGATCGTCCGCGTACTTTCCCATCCCCAGGATTTTCGTGCGCGCGTCGGTCATCGGCATGGGCTTGCCGATCGTCGCCGTTTTGTGCCCGCTCGCGCTCATGAATCAGCGCGCCACCGGCGTTTCCGCCGCGAGCTGCGGCTCCTTGCGGTGCTTTTCAATCGCGTATTTCACGGACTCGTAGATCTGCATGTAGCCCGTGCAGCGGCACAGATTGCTCGAGAGCGCGTCGCGAATCTCATCCAGCGACGGATTCGGATTGCGCCGCAGCAGCGCCACCGTGGTAATCAGGAATCCCGGCGTGCAGAAGCCGCATTGCGCGCCCGCGCATTCCACCCAGCCCTCTTGCGTGGGATCGAGCGCGCCCGCCTCGCCGAGGCCCTCGACCGTGGTGATCTCGGAGCCCTGGCAGCCCACGGCCAGCGCCGCGCACGATAGCATCGGCACGCCGTCGACCAGCACCGCGCAGCAGCCGCAGCTCGAATCGTCGCAACCGCGCTTCGTTCCGGTCAGGCCCATCTCTTCGCGCAGGACGTCGAGCAAAAGCCGGTTCGGCGCGACCGCAATCTCGCGTTCCTCTCCGTTCACCCGAAAACGCAGCAGTTCTTTCTTCATCATCCCCGCTTCAGCGCCTTCAGCTTCGGCTCGTCATAACCCAAAATGATCTGCTTGCCGGCGATGACAATGGGGCGCCGGATCAGGTTCGGCTCGCCGGCCATCAATTTCAACGCCTCCGCGCGCGACGGCAGATGTTCCTTCATGTTTCTCTCGCGATACAGCTCGTTCCGCGTATTCAGGAATTCACGATAATCGCGCTCGCCGATCAGCCGGTCGAGTTCGTCCGCCGTGAGCCGGTTCGCGGCCAAATCCCGAAATTCCAGCTCAACTCCCTCGTCTTGCAAGAGACCTCTTGCTTTGCGGCACGACGTTCAAGTCGGTTTGTGCAGGAAGCGGACCTTCGATGCGCTCATTCGATTTTCACCGGCTGGAATTTCCTCTGGCGCTTCACTCGGAACCAATTCGCTCAATAGCGCGGCACGTTCGGATCGACCTCCACCGCCCAGCGGTCGATTCCTCCCGCCATCGACTTCGCTCCCGCGATCCCCTGCGAGCGCAGCCAGGCCACCGCGTTCAAGCTGCGCGTTCCGTGATGGCAGAAAACGATCACTTCTTTTGCGCCTTCGAAACGCGCCAGGCTCGCCGGAATCTGCCGCAGGGGAATCAGCGTCGAGCCCTCCACGCGCGAAATCTCGTGCTCCCACGGCTCGCGCACATCGATGAACAGCGAGACCTCGCCGCGCTCGAGCATCCCCTTCACGCTGACCGGATCGATTTCCATGTGTGCATTCGGCCCCATCACTCCATGTTTCCTTTCGGCGCCACCCACTTCGGCTCGACCGCCTGAATTTCGTTCACCAGCTTGATGTCTTCCGGCAGCGGCAGCATTTCCTTGCAGTGCTCGGCGTAGGCCTCCGGCGAAAGCAGCTCGCCCGTCACGCTGTAGGGCCGATTCGCGAATTCGCCGATGTGCCGGTTGAATTTCAGGCTGGGCACGTAAAGCTTCGGCTGTCCCGCGGGAATGTTCTTGTTGATCTGCTCGATCAGCTTTTCGCATTCCTGATGGTAGAGCAGGCGATTGTGCTCGTTCAGGTGCCCCAGTTCGGCCTCGCTCTGCGTCTGCGCCTCATCGTAGCGCCCCTTCAGCCCCCACACATAAAACCAATGCGCCGAACTGGACTGGTCCACGCCGAACAAGTCGTAGCTCACTGGAATCCACTTGTTCACGTATTTTTGGACGATTGGCAGCGGCACCACGCCCGCCTTCACGATGCGCTTCAGCCCGTCGTGTCCCGTTCCCAGATGGAACGATTCCTCGCGCAGCATCGGATTCATCGACTGCGCCAGCGGCTCGAATCCCGAATAGCTCAGCATGGTGAGCTGGAATTTCCCGTCGCGGTCCACAAAGTCCGTGTAGGTGAAAAAGTCCAGCCAGTTGTCCACGACCTGATTGAACGCGCCCAGCAGCCGCTTGGACTCGAACGCGCGCCGCTCCAGCATTTTCTGCGCTTCCACTTTGCCGCCATACCCGAAGTGGCTGATCAGCAGGTGACACATCTGCCAGCCGTGCCGCATCTCTTCGGTCACCACGCGGCAGAGCGATTTCCGGTCATGCTCGCTCGGCGAATATTGGAAGAGCCGCCGCTGCTGCTCCACCGACGCGAATTCCGTGTCGCCCTGGTACACGATCAGGTTCAACAGCCCGTCCCGGATTCGCTGGTCCGGTATTTCGAGCACGCGCCGCCATTTCGGCCGCCCCTTGAACGCGCCGAACTCGATCTCATTCGACCGCGTCGGCCCGAATTTCGCCTCGAACTTGTATTCCTCGATCTCCGGGTAGTTGACGCCGATGTCCTTGCGCCAGGCGCCGAACAAATCCACCCAATCGTCAAAGGTGCTGATTCTTGCTGCCGGCATAACCTCTCTCCTTCAATATAATTTCCGTCTTCTGAATTTCGCTCACGCGCCGCGGAAATTCGGCTTCCGCTTCTCGAAAAACGCGTTCATCGCTTCCAAAGAATCCTCGGACTCGAAGCAGCGCACCTGCATGCGCACTTCTTCGTCCAGCTTGGCTTCGAGCTCCCGCCGGCCGTCGCCCAGCATCGCGCGTTTCACGCTGGCGAACGCCAAAGGCGGCGCGCCAGCCAGCCGCTCCGCCAGCTTCCGCGTTTCGCCCTCGAACTGCTCCGCCGGAAACACATGGTTCACGATTCCCAGGCGCAACGCATCCTCCGCACTCAGCAGTCTTGCCGTGTAGAACAATTCCGCCGCCAGCGCCGGTCCCACGATCCGCGGCAGAAAATACGTCCCACCAAAATCGGGATACAGCCCCACGTTCGCGAACGATTCCGCAAATTTCGCATTGCTCGACGCCACGCGCACGTCGCATGCCAGCGCCAGGTTCATTCCGCCGCCCGCCGCCGCGCCGTTCACCGCCGCGATCACCGGCTTGTTCATCGACGCGATCGCCAGGCAAATTTCCTTTCCAGCCAGCAGCAGCCCTTCGAGTTCCCGCATCGCCTTTCGCTGCCGCACATCGCGCAACAGTTCTAAATCGCCGCCCGCGCAGAACGCCCGCCCAGCTCCCGTAATCACCACTGCGCGAACGCTCTCGTCGTCAGCCGCGCGGCGCAGGCCGTCCACCAGCGCCCGGCCCAGCTCCGGAATCAGAGCATTCAGCTTCTCCGGCCGGTTCAGCCGCAGCGTCGCCACCGCTCCCGAACGTTCTTCCAGCAGCGTCCCGCTCGCCGCCCGCTGTTGTGTCACTCCGCTCATCGTCTTCCGTTGTGTCGCGGCCGCAGGCCGCTTTGGAGGGCGGCAGCTTGCTGCCGCTTTGTCCTCCCAAACTCAACTCGCGTTCCGTCGCGGCTTCCAGCTCCCGCGTGTCATCTCCGGTTTTGGGAGTCCGGCGGACTCCACCGGAGTCCAGAAGCCGGACCCGAACCCAGTCCCGCGCTTTCTGCGGGAATGGGGGTGCGCGCATTTTGTCGTCCTCTGCTTGCCCCTAACTCTCAATGCTCTTCAGCAGCGCCGCCAGCTTCTTGAAATACCGCATCTTCACCGCGCGCTCCGTTCCGCCGTTCTGCCCGCTGGTCGATGGCAACACGAACACGCGCGCGCCGTACAGCAGTTCCTTCTGCAATCCCAGCTTGCACACGCGCCCCGCGAACTTCTCGTACACCATCTTCCCGTTGAACGCGACGACCCGCGGCCGGAACTCCTCCAGCTTGCGCGCCAGCAGCACGCTCCCTTCCGCGTATTCCTGCCGCTCGATTTCCTCGATCCCGCGTGTCGGGCGCTTCACCAAATCCGTCATCCCGATCCCGAATTCCAGAATTCGCCGGTCGTCCGAATACGTCAGCGCCTCTGGAATGACGCCGGAGTTGTACATCATTGGCCAGAACTGGTTCGTGCGGCCCGCGTAGTAATGCCCCACGCGCGCCGACCGATCGCCGGGATTCGCTCCCACGATCACCAGCTTCATTCCCTTGCGCAGATAATCCGGTAGCGTGCGCATCGATTTTTTTCCGTCTCTCCTCCCGCGCTGGGCGTAATGTAGCTCAGGTCCTAGGCCTGCGGCGTTCGCTTGACCGCTCCTGGCCTCAAACTGTTACTTCCCCTTGAATTCCGGCTGCCGCTTTTCGACGTACGCCTTCAGCCCTTCTTTGGCGTCTTCGCTGGTGAACAGCAACTGCTGCAGCTCGCGCTCCACACCCAGCGCCTCCGCAAACGAAATCTCCGATCCGGTGACCACCGCGCGCTTGATGCGTCCCACCGCCCGCGAAGCCTTGTTGGGCGGGCAGAACTGCCGCGCGTAGGCCGTCACATCATCCCAGAAATTCTCGCGCTCGTAGATGTAATGGATCAGCCCGAACTCCAGCGCCTCTTCGAAGCTGAATGTCCGCCCCGTGGCCATCAGCTCGATCGCTCGCGCGCGTCCCACCACGCGCGACAGCCGCTGCGTTCCGCCGGTCCCCGGCAGCACGCCGAGATTGACTTCCGGCAGGCCGATCTTCCCGCCTTCTTTCCTCGCAATGCGGATGTCGCAAGCCAGCGCGATTTCCAGCCCGCCGCCTACCGTGTGCCCGTTCAGCGCCGCAATCACCAGCTTTGGCGTCTGCTCCAGCCGCGACAGCGTTTCGTTCGCGTGCAGGCAGAAATAATATTTGAACTGCGGGTCCGCCTTGGCCAGCATCGGAATGCTCGCGCCTGCCGAGAAAAATTTCTCACCCGCGCCGCGCAGCAGGATCACATGGGCGTTCTCGTCCATGCGCGCCTTCAGAATGGCCACGTCGAGTTGCTGCATCATTTCGTACGTGTACGTATTGGCCGGCGGATCATCCATCTGGATGGTCGCCACCCCCGCCTCCACCCCGTAATGGATCAACTCCTTCTGTTCCACCGCCTGCATCGTTGCCATCGCTTCCTCCCTCGAAGATTGCTGACCGCTAAAAACTCGCGTCCCGCTCCGCCGCCCGCCTCGCTCCTGCCGCATCTTGCGGCCGCAGGCCGCTTTGGAGTGCGGTAGCTCGCTGCCGCTTTGTCCTGGTCAAGCGGTCGCGCCTTCCCTGAAGCTCTACGCCGCCCGCCCAGCGAGTGCAACCCTGCGCGGCCGCAGCGCCCTCGACACCTTCCCCCGCGGTACCGCATGGTTTCCCACCACGCCGTGCAAAAACATTCCCGCCACCGTTTCCGCCAGCGCATCCGCGCGCGGATCGACCTTCGGGCGGTGCCACGTATACACCCAATTCATCATCCCGAACAGCGACAGCACCGCAACCCGCGGATTCACTCGTCGCGCCAGCCCGCGCTCGCGCAGTTCCTCGAAAATCCCTCGCGCGATCGCATAATACCGCCGCTTGATCTGCAGAATTTCCTTGCGATACTCCCCTTCCAGCGCCTCGTCTTCGTGCGACAGCACCTTCATCTCCACCGGATGCCGCAAAAAATAGTCCAGGTGATTGTGCACCAGAATCTTCAGCTTCTCGACCGGATCGGAGGCCCCCGCCAGCCGCTCCTCCAGCCGCGCCAGCACGGTCCTGAACGTGTAGGCCTGAATCAGGTACAGCAGCTTCTGCTTGCTTTCCACGTAGTAGTACATCCCGGCCAGCGATACGCCCGACGCGCGGCTGATGTCGCGGATCGACGCGCCCTCGTAGCCCTTCTCATAAAACACGCGGGCGGCGTGATGCACGATCCGTTGCAGTTTTCTTTGCGCTTGGCGCCCGAACGCCATGGTCTGCCCGCTCGCGGACACGGCTTGCCCGTTGGCAGAACCCTGTTTCTCGAAAGGGATGGAGTTTCGCGATGGACGGCCCGGCACAGTCCGCCTCGTGCGCTCGAAGAATTTTGTCGAACGTTCGTTCGACAATTCGAGGATACGTTCCCGCCGCTACAGTGTCAAGCCATCCGCAACCGCGCTGTGCTTCCCCTTCCGCCCACTTGCGGGCCCAGGCCGGCTTTGTCCTCCCCGATTCAAATCGCTTCGAACTCTTCCCTACCGCCGCAGTGTCATCTCCGGTTTTCGGAGTCCGGCGGACTCCACCGGAGTCCAGAAGCCGGACCCGAACCCAGTCCCGCTGCCTTTGCGGGAAATGGGGGTGCGCGCATTTTGCGCCCCGGATGCCGTGCCGGGGAGGGATCTGCTGTTTGCTTCCCCCGGCTTGCGGCCGCAGGCCGCTTTGGAGTGCGGCAGCTTGCTGCCGCTTTCACTCGCAGCCGCAAGAGATAATGGAGGCCGCAAGACAAAAGCATCCCGCGCTCCCTCGATTACTTCGGGAGTACGACGCATGCTCGCCCCGGAGGCCGCAAATCAAAAAAATCCGTGGGCTCTCCGTTTGCTAAGATGGACCTTCAACTCATTCGCGCCCGAGACCGACACCGATGGATTCTCCGCTCCTCAACCACCACAAAGCCGCCGGCGCAAAGATCGCCGCATTCTCCGGCTGCGCCCTGCCCGAATTCTTCTCCGCGGACTGGAAAGATGAGTGGCGACTCGCCCGCGAAGCCGTCGCTCTCTTCGACACCAACTGGCACGCCGTCGCCCTGCTCAGCGGCCCCGACCGCGTGCGCTACTTGAATGCCATCGTTTCCAACGACGTGCAATCCCTCGCCGAAGGACAAGGCACTCTCGCTCTTCTCCTCGATCCCCGCGCGCACATTCTCGCCGAACTCGAAATCTACGTTCAGCCGGACCGCCTCGTGGTTCTCTCCCACGCCTCCGTTCGCGAGCGCACCATGGCCACTCTCGATAAATTCATCATTATGGACGACGTTGAACTCGAAGACGCCACTGCCCGTCTCGGCACCATTGCCATCGAGGGCGAGCACGCCGGCACGGTCGTCGCGCAGGCCACCGGCCTCTCGCTCGGTGGCTTTTCAGAATTTCAGGGACAACACGCGGAGATCGCCGGCGCCCCCTGCTATGTCGTGCGCCGCTCGCATTTCGGCGCGCCGGGTGCGCAAATCATCGGGCCGGCCGAGCATCTCGCCACGCTGTGGGACACGCTCTACGCCATGGTCCACGCTTCGCACGGCAGGCCGATTGGCATGAGCGCCCTGAACGCGCTGCGCCTCGAAGCGGAAATCCCCTGGTTCCCTCTCGATTTCGACGATACGGTAATTCCGCACGAAGCCGCGCTCGAAAATACGCATTTGAGTTTCACCAAGGGCTGCTACACCGGCCAGGAAATCGTGGAGCGCGTGCGCTCGCGCGGCCAGGTCAATCGCCGCCGCGTGCGCCTCACCTTCACCACGCCGCATCCGCCGACTGCGGGAACCAAGCTGCTCGCCGATGGCGCCGACGCCGGACACGTCACCAGCTCCGCCTTCTCGCCCGCCGCCGGCACGTCCATCGGCATGGCCTACCTCCGTCGCGAAACCGCCACGCCCGGCGCGGTCGTCACTCTAGACAGCGGCGCCACCGCCACCGTTTTGGCATGACTTCCTGCAGGATTTGTGAGTCGCACGCCTTGTGGCCTGGGCGTCTCGCCCGCGTTCTCGGTTCTCTTTGCACCCTTGGGGTGGAAGCGCGAAGCTTCAGCCCCGCGAAGAGCCGCCTCATCTACGATTGGGCTTTAGCCCTGGCGCGCAGCGCTTTGGAGAAGCGCCGTGGCTTGCCACCGCTTTCGCAGTGAGCGGCAGGTGACTGGAGCAAGTCGAAGCTCGCCTCGGCGGCGGACGTCTCTTTCGCCTTGGTTGGCAAGGAAACCGCCCCTCGCCAGTTCGCAGATCAAAATTGCAGAGCGAATGGAGGCTGCAAATTAAAAAACGAACTCAACAAAAAGCAATCAGTTGCCTCGAAAACTTTGCGGTTAATTCGTCTTCAGAAGCCTGTTAATTCGTCGGCAGGTTGAGCGACCTGAGGAAACTTCCGCGCTCCGCATCGATCTTCTTCTGCAGCTCCAATATCCCGTACAGCAACGCCTCCGGCCGCGGCGGGCATCCCGGAACGTAAATGTCTACGGGGACAACCTGATTCACGCCCTGCACGATCGCGTAGTTGTTGAACACGCCCCCGGACGTCGCGCACGCCCCCATCGAAATCACCCATTTCGGCTCGGGCATTTGATCGTACAGTTGCCGGATCACCGGCGCCATCTTCTGCGACACGCGCCCCGCGATGATCATCAGGTCCGACTGCCGCGGCGACCCGCGAAACACTTCCGCGCCGAACCGCGCCACGTCGTACCGCGACGCCGCCATCGACATCATCTCGATCGCGCAGCACGCCAGACCAAAGGACATCGGCCAAATCGAGCTCCGCCGCGCCCAGTTCACCACCTTGTCCAGCGACGCGAACAGGATCCCTTCATCCTTCAGGAAATTGTCGTCCTGGCCCGGCCTTTCCAGCGTGACACCCTTCGCGATCTCCGTCGCCATTGGTCCCTGATCCTCCGCGCTCAATTTTGGCACGTTCTGCACCGCTTTTGCAAAGACTCTCACGCGCCGCCGACGCTCCTTGCGCAGCGCGCCTACCCACCTAAGTACCTCATTCATTGATTCTTGCGTCCCATCGGCCGCCACCCGCCTGCTGCGCTCCCCGGCTTCGGTGTTCCCGCACACAAAACTAAAGGAAAAAGCTGCCCGCTTAGCGAGACTAACTGGATTGAAGAACTCGCCTGCGCGGTGGATTGTAGATGCTGTTCTGCCCTTGCGCCGAACGAGGTTCTCCTGATGACTTGGAAGTTCTCTGGCGCGGCTCTCATCACCTTTCTCTTGTTCACCTTCAACCCCCACACGACAGCCAAAGCGCAATCGCCAGCCGCAAACGATAACCCCGGCTCCAATATTGCCGCCGCTTTGCCCTTCACACCGGGCCGCTCTGGATCCTCGGTCATGGTGCCCGCTCGCCGGGCAACCATCGTCGTGCGTGTCGTGGACTCGTCCGGCGGTCCACTCAAGCGCCAGGCCGTCGTACAGCTCCTCTCGGGCGACGCTGCTACAGCTGCGCCCATCGGCCTCGCGGCTACCAGGCCCTCCTCTTCCGCCACTTTTCACGGCCTGCAGGCGCATCGCTACACCATCGAGGCCAGTGCCGCCGGATACGAGACTGCCCGGCTTCAGCTCCGGACCTATCCCCACGACACCTACTATCAAGCCGTTCTGCGCCTGCGCCCGACACCTGCGGCCGAGTCGCAGGTCGCGCCGCTCAGCCCTCAAGCCACCGAGCAGGCCGAAAAAGGTCTGGCCGCTTTCGAAGCGGGTGACTTCGGCCGCGCGTCCAGGCAATTCCGCAAGGCTCTCGCGCTGGCCCCGCGCAATCCGGGCCTCAATTTCCTTCTCGGCGTTTCCCTGTTCGAATCGCACCACCTGCAATCAGCGCAGCAGTACCTGCAGCGCGCGGCTACTCTTAATCCGCAGCACGTTCCCAGCCTCGTGGCGCTCGGTCGCGTGCGCCTTCAGCAGCGCGAGTTCAACCAGGCCGCCGCGCCTTTGAAAAAAGCCGTCTCTCTGAACCCCAAGTCTTGGGGAGCGCATCTCCTGCTGGGCAGCGTCTATCTCGTGCGGCGCGAATTCGTAGCCGCTGTCGAGCAGACCCGCGAAGCCATTCAGCTGGGACAAGCCGCCGCCAATGGTGGCGGCCTCCAGCTGGGCGAAGCCCTCGCGGCGCAAGGCCAGCGCCGGCAGGCTCGCGAAGTCCTCGCCAACTTCGTGCACGTCGCTCCGGCCAATCCCGCCGCGCCCGCCGCGCGCAAGCTCCTCGAACGCCTGGACCGCAACGCTCCCGTGCCCAACGCGGAACTGGTCGACGCCGCCCTGATTTCCGCCAGCGCCGTGCCCATCGCCAATGCCCCGGAAAGCGGCATTCCCTGGCGTTCCTGGCATCCGGAAGGGGTCGATCAGGAGGAACTCCCGATGGCCGCGGGCGTCGTTTGCCCCGCGCAAACCGTTCTCGACAACACCACCCAGCGCGTCGATGAATTCGTCGCGGACGTCAACCGCTTCGACGCCACCGAGCGCATCCTCAACCAGGACATCAGCAATTCCGGTCAGGTGCTCTCCGCCGAACACCGCAAATTCGATTACGTCGTCGCCATCCACAAGCTGCCCTCCGGCTTCCTGGCAGTCGATGAGTCGCGCAATGGCACCGACGGCTACGTCAATTTCCCCGACCGGATCGAAACCCTCGGCCTGCCCACTCTCGCCCTCGTCTTTCACCAGAAGTATCGCGACGGCTACCAGTTCCATTGCGAGGGCTTGGGTGAATGGCACGGCCAAGCCACCTGGCTGATGCATTTCCGCCAGCGCGCCGATCGCGCCCCGCGAATCCGCGGCTACAACATCGACGGCGTGCTCTACCCCATCAGCTTGGTCGGCCGCGCCTGGATTTCCGCTGCCACCTTCCAGATCGTGCACATGGAAGCGGACCTCATGGACCCCCTCCCCAAGATCAAACTCCGCTACGAGCATCAGGCCATCGACTACGGCCCGGTCTCCTTCGAGCAAGATCACACGGAACTCTGGCTGCCCGCGCGCACCAGCCTCTATTTCGATTTTCGTGGGCACAAGTACCACCGCATCCAGAGCTACAGCCATTTCCTGCTCTTTTCGGTCACCGCCACGGAGAAGATTTCCCCTCCCAAGCAGGTCGCCATGAAACACCCAAGCACAAGCGCACCTCCGCGCGCTCGCGCCAGCCAAGCCCAACGCGGCGCAGGAGGAAAGCTCTAGCAGGGTGCTGAAGAAAGGCCGGTTCTTAGGGAGTCGGCGCTTCACCTCCAGCATCTCGTCCCGCGGTTGCATGCGGTTGCAACCCAGAGCGGGTGAGCGCCTGTCACTCTGAGCCCAACCCAAACGCGTGTGTCCTTCCGAGGGCGACTAAAAAAGAAACGTGCCATTCTGAGGGCCGCAGTTCGGCCCGAAGAATCTCTCTTCGCCTTTCTCTGTGCCCTCGATCCGTTCTCGGTGCACTCTGTGGTGAGTTTTTTCTTGCTGTTCTCTGCGGTCTCGGCGTCTCCTTGCCCTGAACGGACGCGAAGGGTGCGGTACAAACCCGAATCGGTGTGTAAGACTCCGCCGCCCTCTGTGACGGGGATCACGCACCCCTGGTCCGTGGATCACAGCACCCCCGCCCCCTCCGCGCTACCTTCCTTGCAGCAGCACAGGGGGCGCCCCATGCTCACCGAAGAGTATCTTCTGATCGCTATCGCGGTCATTGTCGTCGCTTTTGCTGTCCGCCGCTTGATCGCCTCTGCCGACGCCTGGAAATTCCACGGAACCATGTTGGTCACCTGTCCCGAGAACCACAAATCGGCCGCCGTCAAACCGTCCGTCTTGCGCGCCGCGTTCGGCGATCTCATCAAACGCCCCGATCTCGAGCTGGTTGAATGCTCGCGTTGGCCCGAGCGCCACGACTGCGACCAGAGCTGCCTGTTCCAGATCGAGCAGAGCCCCGATGAGCATCGCGTCTGGAACATCGCTTCCCAGTGGTTCGCTGGCAAAAAATGCGCGATTTGCCGCAAGCCCATCGAGCGCGTCAGCCATGCCGACCACGCCCCGGCCCTGATGAAGCGCACCGACCGCTCAACCGTCGAGTGGCGCAGCCTCCGGCCCGAGCAGCTTCCCGACGCGTTCGCCGAATGCGTCCCCGTCTGCTGGAGCTGCCACACGACAGAGACTTTTCTCCGCAAGTTCCCGGAGCGTGGCTTCACGCGCCCCTACGGCCGCCCGATTTAGACGCTCTGTGCCGCTTGTGTCTTGGCGCGCAACGGCTGATGAAAATTCCGTCGGATCTGTGATGGCGGTCACGTCTGGTCTCACCACGATTAATGCGTTGCTGCTTTCTGTGATTGGTGTCACGTCCGCTTCCGCAACACCACATTCCCAAAATCGCGCACGCCGCGTTTGTTCGAGAGTCTCACATGAATGGCAAATGTACTGACCTCAATACATTTTCGCGACGATCTTCGGAAGGCCTCGTGCTCCTGACTGTGCTGTCTCCCGGAGGGGCCTTATGAACCAGCTCTGGCAGGACCTGCGCTTCGGTTTTCGCCTGTGGGCCAAAACTCCTTGGGTGACGTTCATCGCCATCCTCTCCCTGGCCATCGGCATCGGCATCAACTCTACCGCCTTCGGCATTGTGGACACGTTGTTCCTGCGCCCTCCTCCGGGGAAAAATCCCAGCCAGCTCGTCAGCATCATCCCGGAAACTCCGCAGGGCGAGGATATGTCCTCCTATCCCGAATATCTGGACTTGAATCGCGACACCACAGCCTTCTCGGGCGTCGTCGCTCGTGCCGGGCACATGGTTTTCCTGACTACGCCGCGCGGAACTGAATTGCTCCCCATGGAAATTGTTTCCAACAACTTCTTTTCCGTGCTCGACGTCAATCTTGCTGCGGGCAGGTCCTTCAGCCCCGCTTCGTCCGGGAGCTCCAGCAAGCCCCGCCTCGAAGCCATCATCAGCTACTCTTTGTGGCAATCCCATTTCGGCGGCGATCCGTCCATCGTGGGGAAACCCATCACGTTGAATCATGGCATGTTCACGCTCGTCGGTGTCGCGCCCAAGGGTTTTCAGGGCCTCAACCGAGTTCTGGCGAACGACGTCTGGCTCCCCGCCTCTCTCGACGCGCGCGACTTAAATTCGCGTCCGCAAGCGCGCCAATTTCGCGAGTTCGATCAGCTCGTAGGACGCCTCGCTCCCGGCGTTACCCCGGCGCAGGCCCGCGCTCAACTGAGCGTTCTGTCGGCGCGCCTGGCCAAAGCCTATCCGGCCACCAATACCAACCGAACCTTCGCCCTCGTCTCCGAATCGGAGCGCTTCAACGAGGGTCTCCGGCCCGCGGGCTTGTTAATGGCGATCGTCAGCCTCGTCTTGCTGGTTTGCTGCGCCAACGTCGCCGGCCTGCTCCTGGCCCGCTCCGAAACGCGCGCCCGCGAGCTGGCCATGCGCCGCGCACTCGGCGCGCGCCGCTGGCGCTTGATTCGCCAGTTGCTCACCGAAGGCCTGCTCCTCGCCTTTGCCGGCGGTGCGTTCGGTCTCCTGCTGGCTCGCTGGCTTATCGACCTGCAGCCCGCTCTGATGCCTCCCTTTTTCACTTCCGTGGGTCTCAATCTGCATATCGACCGGCACGTGCTGCTCTTTGCGCTCGCCAGTGTGTTCGCCACGGTGCTTGTGTTTGGCCTGGTCCCTGCTCTCGTCGGTTCCCGCGCCGATCTCATTTCCGCCATCAAGAGTGCGCCCTCGGGAGCGCATGGCCGCCGCTGGTTCGTGCGCCATGCCTTCACCGCCGGCGAAATTGCTCTTTCCTTCGTTCTTCTGGCCGGCGCCGCATTGTTTGCCCGAAGCTATTTCTTCAGCGCCGGCATTCATCCCGGTTTCGACACGCGCAAGAATTTTCTGCTGATCGATCTCGTGCCGGGCATGGCCGGCTACAACGGCGCTCAAACCTTTTCCTATTTTCAGGACTTGAAGCCAAAGCTCGCCGCAACACCCGGCGTGCAAAGCGTCAGCATCGCTCGCCGCTTTCTTCTCACGCCATCGGGCGGCGGCGCTGAAGTGAAAGTCTCGATCCCCGGCAGCCAGGCCGCGCGCGAGCAAAAGGACGTTCGCGTCAAATTCAATGCCGTCGATTCCGAGTATTTTCCGACGGTCGGCACCGGAATTCTGCTCGGGCGCCCGTTCTCGCGCTCCGAAATACATGCCGATGCGCGCGTGGCCGTGATCAGCCAGGAGATGAGTCGCCGGTTTTGGCCCGGCGCGGACGCTATCGGAAAACATATCGTGATCGACTCGCAGGATTTCCAAATCATCGGCGTGGCCCAGGACGCCAAAATCAACAGTGTCCACGAGGCCCCCGAGCCCTACATCTACCTGCCTTTCGAAACAAACAGAATGGGCGACACTGTCCTGATCGTCGAAACCAAAGCCAATCCTCTCTATCTCGCGCCCGCTATCGAAAAGCAGATCCGCAACATCAATTCCAACGTTCCGATCATTGACGTGCAGACCAATCGCACCCTGATGCGCAACGTCCTCTGGGCCGACCGCATGGAAGCCGAAGTGGTGGGCGTGCTCAGCCTGCTCGGAGCCCTGCTGGCCGCCGTCGGCCTCTACGGCGTGATTTCGCAGCTGGTGAATCGCCGGCGCCAGGAACTCGGCGTGCGCATCGCTCTGGGCGCTCAGCGCGCGAACATCGTTCGCCTGGTGCTCTTCGAAGCCGCCAAGCTGACCGTGGCCGGCGGGCTGATCGGTTTCGCCGTCGCGCTGGCCACCACGCGTTTCCTTTCGGACCTTCTCTTCGGGGTGCGCCCTTACGACGCCGTCGCTTTCGCCGCTGCCTGCGCCCTCGTCGCGCTGATCGTCCCTGCCGCCAGCCTCTATCCCGCCTACCGCGCCACCAAACTCAACCCCATGGACGTCCTCCAATGCGAATAGCGACTCAGCCTCGAATACCCGACCCATCTTCCGCTTTTCTCTGTGCGCTCTGTGGTAAGCAGTTTCCCCTTCGTTCTCGCCACTCGTCCTGGCAAACGCGCGGGGACCGCGCGCCGAGACCCCGGTTCGCGGACTGAACCGCGGGCCACCTCTTCTCCCGTCTTGGCGGCTTCAAACCCTTCCGGTAATATGGAAGAGTTGCTGCAATCCTATTTGCTGGTTGATTCCAGATGGACAAACATTCCCGCAAGCAACAACAAACCCAAGAGAGCCCCATCCCCGAGCCGCAACCCGCCCGCGATCCCTGGGCCGTCGCGCTCGAGCGCATCGCGCGCGGCGAAGAGTCCGACCCTTTCCACATCCTGGGCCCGCACTGGATCGAGCGCGGCGGCAAACGCATTCTGGCCATCCGCGTCTATCGTCCGGGCGCTGCCGAGGCGAAAATTCTTTGGAAAAATGGCGCGTCCTCCCCCGCCACGAAAATCGCTCCGGAAGGCCTCTTCGAAGCGATCGTCGATCCCGAAGTCAATCGTCTGCGCCCCGATGAGCCCATTGCGCCCGCGTCCTATCGAGTCCAATTCCGCTTCGACGACGGCAAGACCCTCGATCTTCTCGACGCTTACGCCTTCCCGCTCCTGCTCTCCGAATACGACGTGTACCTCATCGGCGAGGGCACCCATTACGAGAATTACGAAAAGCTCGGCGCGCACCTGCGCGAAGTGGACGGCGTTCGCGGCGTGCAGTTCGCCGTCTGGGCGCCCAACGCGCAGCGCGTCAGCGTGGTTGGCGATTTCAATCTATGGGACGGCCGCACCAACCCCATGCGCAATCGCGGCGCCACCGGCATCTGGGAAATCTTCATGCCGGAATTGGACGAGGGCACGCTCTACAAATTCGAAATCCTCTCGCGGGAAAACCACAATCTCGGCCTGAAGTCCGATCCCTACGGCTTCTTCGCCGAAATGCGCCCCAACACCGCCTCCATCGTCCGCGACATGGGCCGCTATCAGTGGAACGACGCGGCCTGGCTCGAGGCGCGCGCCAAAGCCGACTGGCTGCATTCGCCCATGTCCATCTACGAAGTCTATGCGGGTTCCTGGCGGCGCAAGGGCGAAGAGCGCTATTGGCTCACGTATCGCGATCTGGCCGACCAGCTTGTGCCTTACGTCAAGCGCCTGGGCTACACCCACATCGAATTTCTTCCGCTGATGGAGCATCCCTTCGACGGCTCCTGGGGCTATCAAACCGGAGGCTACTTCGCCGTCACCAGCCGCTACGGCACGCCCGACGATTTCATGTATCTCGTCGACCGCTGCCATCAGGAAGGCATCGGCGTTCTTCTCGATTGGACCCCCGCGCATTTTCCGCGCGACGCCCACGGCCTTGCTTTCTTCGACGGCACGCATCTCTACGAGCATGCCGATCCGCGCCAGGGCGAGCATCCCGACTGGGGCACCCTCGTCTTCAATTACGGCCGCAACGAAGTCCAGAATTTCCTGCTCTCGAACGCGCTGTTCTGGCTCGACAAGTACCACATCGACGGCCTGCGCGTGGACGCGGTCGCTTCCATGCTCTATCTCGACTACTCGCGCCAGCCCGGCGAGTGGGTTCCCAACGCCTTTGGCGGGCGCGAAAACCTGGAGGCCATCTCCTTCCTGCGCCGCCTGAACGAAGTGCTGCATCAGCGCCATCCGGGCGCGCTCATGGTTGCCGAAGAATCCACCGCCTGGCCCGCCGTCTCGCGTCCCACCTACATTGGCGGCCTGGGCTTCGATCTGAAGTGGAACATGGGCTGGATGAACGACACGCTGCGCTACTTCGCGCTCGATCCCATCTATCGCCAGTACCACCACAACGAGCTGACCTTCTCCATGATTTACGCCTTCCACGAAAATTTCATCTTGCCGCTCTCGCACGATGAAGTCGTCCACGGCAAGCGCGCCCTGCTCGAAAAAATGCCCGGCAGCAACGAGGAAAAATTCGCCAATCTGCGCCTGCTGTTCGGCTACATGTTCGCGCATCCGGGCAAGAAGCTGCTGTTCATGGGCAGCGAACTCGGGCAGCGCAGCGAATTCTGGGAAGCGGGCGAAGTCGAGTGGAATCTCGAAGATTCGCCGCCGCATCGCGGCATTCAGCGCCTGATCGCGGATCTGAACAAGCTGCACGCCAGCGAGCCCGCGCTCCACGAAATCGACTTCGAGTGGAACGGCTTCGAGTGGGTCGACGCCAACGACGCGGCCGCCAGCGTCCTATCCTTCCTCCGTCGCGGCAAGAATGTGGACGCCGCGATCCTGGTGGTTTGCAATCTGACGCCCGTCGCGCGCGACAACTATCGCATCGGGGTGCCTCGCCCCGGCTACTATCGCGAGATTTTCAACAGCGACTCGCGCCACTACGGTGGCGCCGACGTGGGCAACGGCGGCGGGGTCAACGCCGAACCCATCCCCTGGACCGACCGCCCCTACTCCCTAAAACTCCGCCTCCCTCCCCTCTCCGCGCTGTATTTCAAGCTGTAGCGGGCTCCTTGACGGGCATTTCTGGCATTTCCCGAGTATCTCAAAAGTGTATCGAGTAATTTTTGGTCATGTTGCTGATTCGGAGGGAATTAGGTTCGTTTTTTTCTCAACAGGTGTATCGAGTAATTGGAGGGGTGTTTCGAGATATTGGTGAGTGATGAGGACCTCTTTGCGGGGTTCGTGCCAACGGCCGTTCTGGTCGAGGCAGCCCAGGGCGCGGACGGCGCGAATGACGCTGTCGGCGGTGGGCCTGACGCTTTCGGCCTGCTCGACGATGTAGCCGAGGGCGTGTTGGGTACGGTCGAGACGGCGCTGGAAAAGGCCGGTGGCGTGGGCGTGGCGGTAAACCACCAGGCGGTGGCCGAGTTGGAAGTGGTGGGCAATGTCGCCCGGGCGCCACCAGTGGAGGAAGGCCTCGTCGATGGCATCGCGTTCGGGGTGATTGCAGATGGTGCAATGGGCCGCGTGGTAGCGGATGCTGACGGGCTTGGCGGGGCGGCGCTTCGCGGGCTTGAGGCGGCGAGGTTCGGTGGTTTCGGGCGCGGGAGCCTCGACGGGGTGGGCCGCGAAGAGGGCGTTGGGGCCGAGCCCGCGTCCGGGGGCGTGAGACAGCGCGGCGTAAATGACGCGTTGGGTATGCGGATCGAGATCTTCGAGGCGCGGGGGTTCGGGCGCGGCACCGTCTTGCAGCGTGGGACTGGGGCTTTCCGTAATCATCTGATTTTCCTTCACATTAGGAGGTTGAGGCGCGTCCGACGGGATCAGGGCGCGCGGGGTGCCCGGTACAGATTCGCTGGGCTCGGCGCAGGCCGGAGCGAGCGCGGGGACCGGCCGAGGCCCGAGGGGTCGATATACGTCTGGAAAGCTGGTGAGGTGGTGGACCTGGCCGCCTGGAAAGACGGAAGAGTGGTCCGGGTCAGGCGGGGGAGCTTGGCCGGGAGCCCAGGGGCGGCGTCGCTTGCGCTCCCAGGGCGGGCGGTAGTCGATAACGTGTCGCATAAGAGAATGCATTTACATAACACAGTTCCGATTATTTGTCAATAGGTAAATGATGGGGAGGACAGCCGAGAGTTAACAGCCGAGAGGTGAGAGGTTGGGCGCGCCGGGGGGCGGTTAGAGTGGCGGGCAAGGATGCTCTCAGGTCAACGAAAGATCTGAAGGGCGATTTGTGCCGCCCCGAAAAAATCGACGATTAAACAGTTACGGTTGGAAGAGACCGCACGCCACCCTCTAGCGAGGAGACCTGCCGCGCCCGTCACGCGGGGGTCGCGCTCCGACTCTCTTGTGGAAGCACTCGTTGCGGCGATACTATATGCCAGCCGAGAAAGAATCATGCTCAGCGTTAACGATTTTAAAACTGCCTCTGTCACCTGTGAGGTGCGCCACCGCGAGGCTTACCTCATCTACGACCGCACCGGACACATCGTGGAGAATCTGCGGGAATTCTTTACTGATATCTCTGTTACCAGTGCAAGTCCGCCGCAGACTGATTTCCGCTCGAACGAGGGCAACTTCACAATCCTTTTGGGCGCGTCGAGGCTGACCTGCCAACCCAACACGAAGCCAGAAAATTTCGCAAAATATTGCGCCTATTTCTTTAATACAACCTTCGATCAACTGAACGTTGCCGTCCTGACACGGATTGGGCTGCGCCACATTCTGAGGAGGGAGTCAAAGACTCTCGAGGAAGCAAAAGAAGCGCTCGCATCGCTGCCATCCCTGAGCCCCAAGTTAGCGAAAAGATTCAATATTTTAAGGCCGGCAACGGAAATGATGTTCAGATGGGAGGATGCAGAGATCGGGGCGGTGGTTCGTCTCAGGGCGGAGACGGTGGAGATTAAGGTGACCACGGCACCGCCCGAGCTACAGGAAGAAGTGCGGAAATTTGAGAAGAGAGTTCACGGCTTGACACTTGACATCGACTATTATACCGTCGCTCCTGTTGAGCGGGACCAGTGGAACCCCGAAGAGTGGGTTGCGGAGAAAATGCGTGTAATTAGGAAGGAAGCGGAAGGGATGCTGCAGGGCTGACGATGAGCGATACTGAGACATCTGCTCCAAAACCGTCTTTAGACGGGTTGCTGCTCGTTCCGGACGAGGCGGGAACGGCAGGGACGAAGCGCAGCGATTCCACTGCGACTTCGGCCCGCGACCTCGTATTCAAGACGAGCGGCGCGACGGCTCTAGCTCCAGTCATATCCATCGACCGCCTGTGGGAGGCTGCTCCCGGTACAACGTCACAGATGGTTCGGGCTCTGGAACTGCTCAAAGAGGCGAGCGACAACCTCACCCAGGCAAAGAGTTGCAATGATCCAAGGACAGCCGATCGTTTCGTGCAGCGCGTCCAAGTAGGGCTCCCAAGACTCTTCGCTTGCAGATCGATCGGTGACGGATTCGGCGTGATCGTAAACTCAATCCATTTCGCTTTCGCCAATCTGCAGGGCGCGCCGCTTAACCAGGACCAAATCAACGCGCTATGGCGCGTCGTACGAGAACTGCGTAACAAGCCAGCTATGACTCTACAGCAAGGGATCGAACGGGTAAGCCAATTGGAAGAGACCGGTCTGGAAGTTGATCCTGCCGATCTGGAAAGTCTGGTCGAGGGCTCCGCCGAAGAAGATGAGCAAGGCCTACGTTGAAACTACCGTCCTCACGGATCTGCTGCTCAAGCCCAGAACGAAAAAGCAAGCTAGAGCAAAAGTCGCGCTAGCACGGTACGACGAGACACTGCTCCCGGTGTATGCCATCAAAGAGTGGAAGGCCGGTCCTCTGGACCACTACGCTTGGGTACACGATAAACTCAGGACGACGAAATCCTTTGAGGCCACCCTACGAGCAATATCAGAGCTACCGAATTACTACCGCAAACCGACAGCAATGGAAGCCATCACCGCTGCTGTCACAATCCGCGCACCCCAGCAGACCAAATGGCAGGGACTCGGCAACAACGACGAAGCCATGGCTGACAGCTACCGACTGGCACTCGCAGCCTTGATTATTCGAAGCTGGCGGAAAAGGCGCAAGCTTACAACGGAGGTCGTGCAGGACCTCGAATGCTACGTTGAGGCAGAGCCGGAAGTTAGGAGAGACGGATTGCTCGATCTCAAGCCGAGCCACTGCGAACCAGATCGCGAATGCGGATTGGCGGCTGAGCTCAAAGCGAAGCGCAAAACACTCGAAGCTCTCCGGGCAGCCATTCCGGAGAACTCAGGCAGGACGGAAGATCAAAAGAGACGAAAAGCGCTCAAGCAGCTCATCAAGCACCCTAATATCGTGCTGGACCCCGAAACGTGCCGCAACCTTGGCGATGCAGTTTTCGCCTTCTTCTGCCCTTCGAATGCAGTCATTCTCACAACGAATTTGAGGGATCATGCCCCCCTTGCCGAGGCAATTGGCAAGAAGGCAGAGAAGCCCTAATTTTCCGGTTGAGGGGCCGGCAGGGGAAGGAAGCGGAAGGCCCCCGTTCGCCACGTGCTCAGGGCAAGCCGGGGCTACATTTAAGGAGGCAAGGAAAAAGGCCAGCGGGACAAAAGCCTCACGTCTAAAGACGTGAGCTACATTGACAGCGAAAAGCAGATCCCTCACCCCCATTCCCGCGAAACCAGCGGGACTGGGTTCGGGATGACACCGGGCCGACCCACCGTTCGCAAAAGGCGCGACGGTAGGGCACCCCCGTCCTGTCGAGTCGTTGGGCTCGGCCAAGACGCCGGCCAGACAAGGCGGCTGACTAGACTCCAAATTGGCGAAGATGGTGGTCGAGATGCTTGTACTGCAGCGTGGCCCACTCATCCGGGGTGAGCCGGCCGAAGAAGCTGTGCGGATGAGTGGTGCAGCCGTTTGGACCAGCGGCAGCGAAGCGGTCAATCAACGCGCACAAGCGCTCGCGTTCTGCGTCCAGGTCCCGTCCATCGTGCACTCGAAGATCCTGCGCCGTTGGCGAATTGCGGCGCAGCGGCGCGTCGTTCCCGAGCACCATCGGCTTCACAATTCGGCCAAGGATTCTCCCCAAAAACATCCGCGGTGGAATCCTATCTCCTACGGCCCACTCCATCGCCAGGGAGCAATGTGCCAACGCCTGCGCCACGTTCATCTTGCCCCACAACCGCTCGCTGTCCGGCCTCAACAAAGCGATCCGTTCCTTCACTTCTTGCACCTTTGTCGCTTCAAAGAGATTTTTCACGTATGCCTCGCACCTGTGGCCAACTAGGCGTAAAGGACGCCGTGCTGTCAAAGTATAAATCAACCACGCCAGCTCGGCCGCACCCGTAACTCCCGAGTAATGGGGTACCCATACATTTCCCCGCGGCTCTTACCGGACAATCGGTTTGCCGGGGGGCCAATGCCGATCTGGCGACCTACTTCGTTCGATCAGCGGTTATGGTATGGTTCGGCGGACGGTGCGGCGTGCGAGGTAGGACGGGAGAGGCGTCGTGTTCCTGAGACAGGTGTTGTTCAAACCGCGAGTGGGGAAGATTGAGGGGGCGTACGTGGGGCTCGCGGGGGATCTGGTTCTGCTGCGGGAGGCCTCGCTTCCCGACCGGTGCATAGTATGCGCGACGCCGGCCTACGGCGGCGTTTACCGCGCCGAATTCTACCCGTACCGGTGGCCGTCGTGGCATATACCGTTCTTCTACGACATCGGCTATTTCATTTTCGGAAATTGCTACGTTGTCGATTTCCCGTTCTGTGCGATCTGCACATCCGAGAATTTTGACGTTCGGGCGACGCGAATCAACCGCAGGGTGGGATTCTTCAGGGGCGTCAGCGCCACGTTGTTGAAATTGCTTCCGAGGATTCCTGAGGAGTTAGCGGCGGAATTGGAAGGCACGGCGTCGCAGCGGTTCTTGCGGGCGCTGATGCGGTGATTCTCGCAAAGATCTGCTGGCGATATTCTCCGGCAATGGCATGTGCCAAAGGCATACAAAAAGCAAAGGCTGCCGGGCTGAAGGCCCCGGCGCCACATGCTCAGGGCAAGCCGGCGCGACATTTGAAGGGCACGGAAAAACGCCAGGGGGACAAAAACCTCACGTCTAAAGACGTGAGCTACATTGGGATCCGAAATCCGAAAATGGAAATTCGAAATTGGGAAGAGCGCGTCCAAAACACCGGCGAGACGCCGCCACAAAGGCGGACAGCAGATCCCTCCCCGGCGCGGCATCCGGGGCGCAAAATGCGCGCACCCCCATTCCCGCGAACTGCGCGGGACCGGGTTCGGGTCCGGCTTCTGGACTCCGGTGGAGTCCGCCGGACTCCCAAAACCGGAGATGACAGCGGGCCGACCCACCGTTCGCAGAAACGCGACGGCAGGGCACCCCGTTCTGTCGAGTCGTTGGGGTCGGCGGATTCAATGAGATGAGACTTACGGCAAAGTGCAGAGCAAAAGATTCACCACAGAGAACGCCGAGAAAACCGGAGGACACAGAGAAGAAAGCGGCGGGGCCGACCCACCGTTCGCTGAAACGCGACGGCAGGGCACCCCGGCAGCAAAAGAAAAAGCAGATCCCTCCCCGGCGCGGCATCCGGGGCGCAAAATGCGCGCACCCCCGTTCCCGCACAAATCGCGGGACCGGGTTCGGGTCCGGCTTCTGGACTCCGGTGGAGTCCGCCGGACTCCCAAAACCGGAGATGACACGGCGGGTGACGGGCGTCGGGCGGACGCCAGCGCACAGCGGACGTCCCCGACGAAATCCGTTCGGGGCAAGCCGCGCTACAAAGACGCTGCGCCGGGCTATTTTTGGGCGGCGGTGATTTCGTCGACGATGCGGTTGAGGTGGTAGACCTTGCTCAGGCCTTCGAGCAAGGCGCGGCTGTCGACAGCGACGGCGCGGTTCTTCACCGGGTCGTAGCCGTAATCGCCGCCAATGGAAAAGATGTTGCCGTCGAAGATCAAGCCGACGATTTCGCCATCCTTGTTGATGAGCGGGCTGCCCGAGTTGCCACCAATGATGTCGTTGGTGGTGGACAGGTTCATGGGCGTGGAGAGATCGAGGCTGGATTTCGCGTTCAGCCAGCTTTCCGGGAGGACGAAGGGCGGCGCGCCCGTCGCGCGATTGAACAGGCCGGCCATGGTGGTGTAGGGCTGGACGGAATGGCCGCGCGCGTCGTCGAAGCCCTTCACCGTTCCATAGCTGAGGCGAAGAGTGAAGGTGGCGTCGGGATAGACGCTGGTGCCGTAAATGGCGAAACGCGCTTTAGCGATGCGCTCGGCGGCGGCGCGCGTGGGCGCGTCGATTTGCGCCTCGGACTCCTTGCGGAACGCGAGCAAATCGGGCTCGATGCCGCGGACGAACACGATCATGGGATCAGTGGAAGCGTTGATGGCGGTTTCGCCGCCGTTGTAGAGATCCTCGCGGACTTTCACCTGGTCGAGTTGCGTGCCGCTGACGAGGCGTTCGGCGAGCTGTTCGGGCGATTCCTTGCCGAGCATCTTGACGACCAGGGGATCGTCGACGCCGAGCTGGCGGCGGGCCGCGGAAAAGATCCAGCGGAGCTGCAGTTCTTCGAGATCTTTGAAAATGGGCACGGGCGCGGCGAGATTGTGCTGGATGCGCACGAGCGCCTGATCGGTGTAGTCGGGCAGGCGCCGGCTGTTGGGGAGGGTGCGCTGATTGGCCGAGCGCACCAGAGTGACTGCGTCGCGCAGGAGGTTGGAGTAGCGGAACAGGCCGGTGGCGAAGGCCTGATCGAAGTAGTTGGCGCGCACCTTTTGGATTTTCGCGATGTCGTTCCAGGCGGAGCGGTCAGCAGCGAGCTTGGGATTGGCGTCGACGGCGCGGCGAAGGCGCTGCTCTTCGCGGACTTTGGTCCCGAAAAATTCGGGATCGAGGAGGGCCTGCTCGCGGCCGTAGACGACTTTGAAGGTGTTCTCGTCGAAGAAGAGGTCTTCGTTCGCTTCGCGCGCGCGTTCGGGGCTTTCGGTGACGAAGCGCTCGAGCAGGCCGCGATATTCCGAGACGGCGGGAATTACATTGGGAAGGTTGATGTCGCGCTCGAAAGCGAGCTGGGAGACGGTGAGCTGGCGGCTGGTGCCGCCGGGATTGCCGGAAACGAAGACGAGTTCGCCGGGCTTGGAGCCGTTGACGCTCCACTTCAGGTAATTGGGGCTGTCGATGGGGCGGCCGTTTTCGTAGACGCGGACGATGCCGATATCGAAATCGTAGCGCGGGAAATTGAAATTGTCGGGATCGCCGCCAAACTGAGCGACGGACATTTCGGGAGCGAAGACGAGGCGCACGTCGGTGTACTTCTTATAGTGATAGAGATTGTAGACGCCGCCCTGATAGAGCGAGACGACCTGGCAGAGAGTGGCGGGATCGGAGCCGCAACTTTTCTCGAGGTCGGCTTCCTTGGCGTGCAGGGCGGAAACAGCGGCAGCGCCCGTTTTTCCGGCGATGGCGGATTGCACGTCGGCGGTGACGTTGCTGATCTGCATGAGCTGATCGAGCTCGAAGACGGGACACTTGCGCTCTTCGGCGGGCGTGCCGGCGATGAAACCGTTCTGCACGAAATTGTGCTCGGGCGTGGAAAGCTGGTCGACGCATTCGAGGACGCAGTGGTGATTGGTCATCACCAGGCCGTGGGGGGAAATGAAGGAGGCGGAACAACCTTCGGCAATGCGCAGCGAAGAGAGGCGAATGTGGTTGAGCCACTGCTGGGTGGGAGCGAAGCCGTACTTGGCGCCGACAGTGCGGGAGGGGAAATTGTTGAAGGTCCACATGCCTTCGTCGGCGTGCAGGAGGAGCGGCGAAGCGATACAGATAAGGAGCACGATCTGCGCCAGGGTGAGGAGCTTGGTTCCGCGATTCATCTTCATTTCGTCAATTCCTTTGGACGGCAGGGGAGCTGCGCGTCAAATTCGCGCCCGCATTCTACACCCGGAGAAGAGTTATCGGATTCGGATAGTGCGCGCGGGGGTGATGTGCGCGAGAAGACCCACCGTTCGCAGAAAGCGCGACGGTAGGGCACCCGCGTCCTGTCGAGTCGTTGGCCTCGGCCGAGACGCCGGCGGGACAAAGGCGAACAGCAGATCCCTCACCCCCGTTCGCAAACAACGCGACCGGGTTCGGGATGACACGCGGGTGATCACAGCGGATGAATGAGTGAGTTTTGCGGCAAAAGCCAAAGCGAGCGGCGCGCGTAGGACGATGCGAGAGACTGGATTGTGCGGGGGAAGCTCGATAGAGTCGGAAGGTACGAACGAGGGGAGGAGAGAGATGCAGACGGCGACGGTGCGATGGGCGGGCGAAGAGAAATTTGAGGCGACGATGCCCTCCGGCAGATCGATTCAGTTCGACACGAGCAGCGCGCATGCAGACGGTCCGAGTCCGATGGAGACGCTGCTGGGGGCGCTGGGTGCGTGCACGTCGGTGGACGTGGCCATGATTCTCGCCAAGAAGCGGCAGAAGCTGGAGTCGCTGGAAGTGATCATTTCCGGGGAACGCGCGGCATCGCCGCCCGAGGTCTGGACGAAGATCGAAATGGTGTACCGGTTGAGCGGGGAGCTGGACGAAAAGGCGGTGCGCGACGCGATCGAGTTGAGCCAGCAGAAGTATTGCTCGGTCGCAGCCATGCTGGGGAAGACGGCGAAGATCACGTACCGGCACGAAATTCTGGCGGCGAAGAGTTGAGGCTGTCCGCCGACAAGCAGGCTGCAAAGGCTGGAACCTCCGCGGGGCGGGAACAAAAAGCAGATCCCTCCCCGGCACGGCATCCGGGGCGCAAAATGCGCGCACCCCCATTCCCGCAGAACCGGCGGGACTGGGTTCGGGATGACAAGGAGGATCCGTCCCCACAGGGTTCACTGGAGCTAGAGCGGAGCGGGCTAATGTCGGAGCTGAAGCTTCGACCCCCTAAAAGGCGCACACCAAATTTGATGACGCGCGGAGCGGGGCGGGAGGGGCGCTTTTTGTTGTCAGGCATGGGAGGATTGCATACAATCGCGCAGCACTTTTAACGGAGAGGGAATGGCGAAGCGCATCGCAGCGAAAATCACGGGAGTGGCCACCTACGTTCCGCCGCGGGTGGTGACGAACGCGGACCTGGAAAAGAGGGTGGAAACGTCGGACGAATGGATTCGCACGCGCACGGGCATACGCGAGCGGCACTACGTCGATCCGGGCATGGCGGCGTCGCATCTGGGGACGGAGGCGGCGCGGAAGCTGCTGGCGGCGAAGGGCGTGAACGCGGCGGAGATCGACCTGATCGTGGTGGCGTCGGTGACTCCGGACATGCTGTTTCCGGCGACCGCGTGCCTGATCCAGAACAATCTGGGTGCGAGCAAGGCGTGGGGATTCGATCTCTCGGCCGCGTGTTCGGGATTCGTGTACGCGCTGACGGTGGGAGCGCAGTTCGTGGGCGCGGGCACGCACAAGAAAGTGCTGGTGATCGGGTCGGACGTGATGACGTCGATTCTGGATTTCAAGGACCGCGCGACGTGCGTGCTGTTCGGGGATGGGGCGGGAGCGGTGCTGCTGGAGCCAGCGAGCTCCGAATCGGAAGGGATCATCGATTTCGCGAACGACATCGACGGCGCGGGCGGGTGCAACCTGTACATGCCGGCGGGCGGGTCGCTGCATCCAGCGTCGCAGGAAACAATCGACAAGCGCATGCATTACGTGCACCAGGAAGGGCAACAGGTGTTCAAGTATGCGGTGCGGCGAATGAGCGAACTGGCGTGCCAGATCCTGGAGCGAAACGGGTTTTCGACGAAGGACCTGGCGCTGGTGGTGCCGCACCAGGCGAACCTGCGGATCATTCGAGCGATGCAGGAGCGGCTTGGAGTGGAAGACGCGAAGATCATGATCAACATCGACCACTACGGGAACACCACGGCGGCGACGATACCGCTGGGGCTGGCCGACGCGCTGGAACAGAAGCGGCTGCGCCAAGGGGATCTGGTGCTGCTGATTGCGGTGGGCGCGGGATACACAACGGGAGCGGTCCTGATGCGGTGGTCGTACTGAGGACGACGGCGACCGGGGCAAGGGCTAAAGCGCTTTTCTCTCCGACATTCTCTCCGCGGGCCTGAAGGCCCGCGCTTCCACCCAAAGGACGCGAATAGCAGGAAAGCAGCGGGGCCCAGCCTTGGGCAGCGCGCGGAAGCGCGCCGCCCGAAGGTGTTCGTTGAAGAGCCTCACGAACGGCCGCCCGCAGTCGGAGGCCCCGCTGCACCTGCATCGCTACAACAAAGACAACGCCCGGCGTCAGAAGACGAAGCGAGCGATCAGGTAGATGGTATTGTTTCCGCTCGCATCGCGACCCGCGCCGTCGTAATTCGTGCTCGCGCCGTTGAATTTCAGATAGCCGGTATATTGCAAAGCGAGCTGGAAATTCTGAGCCGGCCACCAGGAGGCGTTGAGGATGTAGCCGTCGCTTTTCGGATCGCCATTCGCGCTGCCGCCGACCGGCGCTGCGGTATAGAGCAGCGGGTCGGGGGTTCCGTTGATGTCGAACCAGCCAAACGTGCCGGAAACGCGGTTGCCGAAGTGATATTCGGCGTTGGCTTGCAGCGTGTTCAAATGATGCTCGGGCTGCAGAGCGCCGTCCGCGTCAAAGGTGGCCAGTAGATTCGAATTTTCGCGGATGTAAGTGCCGCGGAACGACAAGATATCGTTGTGGAACTGCGGAATCGTGCGGTCGTACTGGAAATCGACGGCCCAGTCGGTGTAGTCGTCTTCCAGGCCGGTGATGGCGCCGGGGGACGATCTCATGTGCATGCCGTAGGTGCCGATTTCGAAATAATTGTTCTTGCGGTCTTCCTGCCAAGCCACGCGCCAGTAAGGCGCGACGCCGCGAATGTTGAAGGGAATGGCGGCTCCGGTAGCGTCCGTTCCCGGATTGGGCTGGGGCTGGCCGAGATGCTCGGAACGATAGATGGTAGCCGCGGCGTAGAGGTGGTTGTCCCACATTTCGTAAGCGCCGATTCCCGCGACGTCCTGAGCCAGAGTGCCGTTGACGATGGCCGCCGCTGTGGGGGAGGGCGCGACATCACTGGAGACCCAGGGCAGACCCCATGCGGGCGTATCGTTCCAGAGATCCTCGACGCTGGGATTGTTGTTCAGAGTGATGCCGTAGACGAGGTCTTTGCCCCCAAGCTTGGTGGAATTGGAATAGCGGATGTCGGTGTTGTCCCAGGTGAAGTGATCGTCCTGGCCGCTGTAGGTGACCTGGACGAAACTGCCGACATGAGCGGTCCAGGCGCCGGCCAGGAAGAGCGAGACGTCCTGGGGGAACTCGAAATTGCCATTCTGAGTGGTGGGCTGGGGCGCTTTGGTGGAGGTGAAGGAGGTGTCAAACAAGACGGAAAGCGGGAAGCCGGCGAGGATATCGAGGGGGCTATGCTTCTCGTCTTTCTTGGATGAGATCGTGCTGGTGGTGGTGAGCGTGTAGCCATTCAGCTTGAAGGTGCGGCCGAGCGGTGTCAGTTCCGGCGGCGTGGTATGGCAGGAACTGCAGGGAAAGCCCGTTTGACGCGAGAAGCTGGGGACGGCGCGAGCACTGGGCACGCGCAAGCCCGCCGCGAGCAGAATGACCAGCAAAGTTCCGCCCAGAAAAGCAGTGCCGAACCACGATCTCCGATCCGATTGCATCTCTTCCTCCTGAAATTGGCAGCTTGTCCTGCACAACTGCGGTCCTGCTCGACTCCCGGTTGAGGTCTTCGCGCAATGGCGCTGCAGACCCTAACTACTGGAATACTCTTTCACTTCTTCCGCACCCTCCTGGTGAAAGCGGCGCTGGAGTTCGGCGCGGCAATCGGGGTCCGCATCGGACACGCCGACCAGGATTTTTCCGTTGGTGACTTCGGGATCGTAGAGGCGGCGCTTGTAGTTGGGCAGGCGCGCAGCGATCAGGAACGTGGCGATGGTGGTGACAATGGCGCCCAGCATGGTCAGTTCGTACATGATGATCCCGGTGGGCCACATGGCCACGATGGGCATGCCGCCTGTGGGAAGCGGATAGGTGCGCTGAGTGAAGGAGGCGAGCGCGTAGCCAGCGGTGCCTCCGAGGAGCGCGCCGAGCACAGCCAGCCAGGGCATCGGCGAGTGCTGCTCTTTCCATCCGAAGGCTTCTTCCTGCAGGGGTTCGGCGGACATCAGCAGGATGGAGTCCGAGCGAATGCCGAGGCGAGAACTTTCCCGGCGAAGAAACGACATCGCGCGGCGCGCCGAGTCGGTATCAGGAAACAGACCGTAGATCGCGTTCATAGAGTCAGCCATCCTCAATCGTTGGCGGAGGGCACAGTGCCGTCGAAAGACGCCGGTGCAGGTGCCGCGGCGGCTTCTGACGGCTCCGCAACCGGTGCAGCGTGCGATCCGCCCTTCAACTCCCAAATCGAAACCATGGGTACGAATTTGGCGAACAGAACGTACAGAAGAATCATTCCCATCAGAGTTCCAGCGGTGATGGTGATTTCGGCCCAAGTTGGGCGATAGCTTCCCCAGTCGTAGGGCATGTATTTGTGCGCGAGCGGAGGAACAACGATCAGGAAGCGCTCGAGCCACATGCCAATGACGATGGTCGAGGCGGCGATTACTGTGCCGGTGATGGTGCGGAGCTTCTTGACCGCGAGAATGGGGAAAGGAATCACGAAATTGCAGAACACCATGGTCCAGAAAAGGCCGGCGAAGCGTCCGCGCTGGATGGACCAGAAGGCGGCCATTTCGGAAGTCTGGTTGCCGTACCAAACGGTGAGGCGTTCGGAAAAGATGAAGTAAATCCAGAGAAGGCTGAAGACCAGGAGAAGCTTGCCGAGGTTATCGAAATGAATGGGTTTCAGGTATTCCTCGAGGTGCAGGAACTTGCGGATCAGAGCCATGGCGATGATGAGAGCGGCAATTCCGCTGAAGATGGCTCCGGCCACAAAGTAGGGGCCGAAGACGGTGGAGTGCCACATGGGCACGGGGGCCATGGCGAAGTCCCAGGAAACGATGGTGTGGACGGAGACGGCGACAGGGATGATGACGACGGCCATGATGCGCATGGCCATTTCGAGGCGGTGCCATTCGCGGGGCGTTCCGCGCCAGCCGAGAGAGAGAACGGAGTAAATGCGCTTGCGCAAGCCGCGCGCGCGGTCGCGGACCATGGCCCAGTCCGGAAGAATGGGCAGAAGGAGGAACGTGAGGCTGCCCGTAAGGTAAGTGCTGATGGCAAAGAAGTCCCACAGGAGCGGAGAACGGAAATTGGGCCAGATGCCGCGCTGGCTGGGATAAGGAACCAGCCAGAAAAACAGCCAGGAGCGGCCGAGGTGGATGATAGGGTACTGCGCGCCAATGGCCAGGGCGAAGACGGTAATGGCCTCGGCGCAACGGGTGACCGCGCGGCGCCAGGTGGCGTTCACCAGGCGAAGAATGGCGGAGATCAACGTTCCGGCGTGGCTAATGCCGATCCAGAAGACAAAGTTCGTAATGTAGAAGCCCCAGAAAACGGGGCGAGTGATTCCGGCAACGCCCATGCCATTCCACATCTGGTAGGCATAGGCAACCAGGCCGGGAATACCGAAAGCGATCAGGACGAAGACGAGAATGTAGTAACGTTTGGAAGTGAAGAAGACCGATCGCAGGAGATCCTGCCGGATCTCGTCGGCCTTGCGGTTGACCGCGACAGCCTGTTCCATGCTAGTCGTTGCCATGCGAAGACTCTCTTTCGAGATAGGTGACTTTCGGGAACGTGCCGACTTCCGCCAGGAGCTTGGTGCCGCGAACGGAAGCGGACAGCCGCGAAACGGCGCTGTTGGGATCGTTCAGATCGCCGAAAACCATGGCGTTGGTCGGACAGGTCTGCACGCAGGCGGGATTGAACTCGCCATCCTTGATCTCGCGCTTGTCCATGCTTGCCTTGATTTCAGCGGACTTGATGCGCTGGACGCAGAACGTGCACTTTTCCATCACGCCGACTTCGCGGACCGAAACGTCGGGATTGAGCTGGAGGTTCAGCGGCTTCTCCCAGACAGGATTGAACCAGTTGAAGAAGCGCACGGTGTAGGGACAGGCGTTGGCACAGTAGCGCGTGCCGATGCAACGGTTGTAAACCTGCGCGTTCAATCCGTCGGCATTGTGATAGCTGGCGTAGGTGGGGCAGACAGGCTCGCAGGGAGCGGCGTCGCACTGCTGGCAAGGAACAGGGCGGTAGCGCACGCGGACGTTGGGAAATTCGCCTTCCCAGTAGCGTTCCACGTGAATCCAGTGCATGGCGCGCCCGCGAGCAGCCTGCGCCTCGCCGACGGTGGCGATATTGTTCTCTGCGTGGCAGGCCGCGACACAAGCCTCGCAGCCGGTGCAGCGGTCCGCATCAATGACCATTCCCCATCTATGTGCCATCCGGGTCCCTCGTTTAGCGAAGCTGTTCGATGAATGCGCTCATCGACGTACGTTTTCACCCCACTCGGTCGGACCACCCGAGAACAGAACCAATGCACCCTTGCCCACTTTGGTGACGCTGACGCGGGTTGCGGCCCAGGCCCATGCGGACGTGTTCGGCTCGAGCTGCGGGCCGACAATCTTGAGGGGATTAGCGCCGCGGCCGGTGGCGTAGCGGCCGTACTGCTCGTGCCCCTGCCCTACGGGCATGGCGATGATGTCGGGGGAAATGCCGGGCGAGAGCAGGGCGGGCGCGCGCAGTTTGCCGTGCGGAGAAGCGACCTCGACGAGGTCACCCAGCTCGACGCCCAGGCGCGCGGCCGTCTTGGGATTGATTTCGATCCACGAGCCCCACATATCGCTGGTGAGGACATCGGGCAGCTCCTGCATCCAGGGCAGGTTGGCGTGCGTGCCGTCGAAAAACTGTTGCGAAGCGAACGGCAGGAAGTGGAACGGAAACTCGGCTGCGAGGCCGTCAAACTGCGCGTCGCCGCCCTTGACGGGCGCCGCGGACGGAGAAGGCTTCGCTTTTCGCGCAAGGCTCTTGTCCGCGCTCCACCAACCGCCTTGCTGCTTCACCTTGCTCCAGAAATCGTCGTCGCTGGTGGAGGCGATTGAGCCGGGAAGGTGCCGGAGGGGCACAATGGCGGCCTGTAGCATCTCGTCGTAAGTTTTCCAGGGCAAGGCTGCTGCGGCGCGCCCGCCCAAGCGATGCGCGAGGTCGAGCAAAACGTCGGGCATGGGGCGCGTGTCATGAAGCGGCAACATGGCCGGCGGAGCGACGCTGACTGCGGCTTCCGCGCTGCCCGATTCGGGGACGTGATCGATCCAGGATTCGAGAGGGCTGTGATCGGGAAGAATCAAATCGGCGAAACTGCTCGTTTCGTCCAGGAAGGCGCCAAAGCTGGCGATGAATGGGACGGCGGCGAGCGCTTCCTTCACCTGCCATTCGGGCGGCGCGGCAAAGACAGGATTCGTTTCATAGAGAAGTACGGCTCCAACGGGATGCGGCTGGTGGGAAAGAATCTGCCGCGCCAGTGCGCGGACGGAACTCGTTTGCGGCGAGGCCGCGGCTTTGGCCGATTCAGCGGCAGACGCCGGAACCTCAGGAGTGAAGAGGAGACCGCCCGGCTTCATTACGCTGCCGAGAAGAGCGTTCAGAGCGTTGACGGCGAGGGCGGTGAAGAGGCCGTTGGTCTGGGCGAGAGGAGCGCCGCCGACGATGGCTACAGCGGGCGGATGCGCGGCCATCTCGCGAGCCAAGCGGGTGATGACATCGGGCGCGACACCGGTCTTCCACGCCACTGCCTCGGGAGAATAGTTGGGCAGGCCCTCGCGCCAACCGTCGATGCGAGCGCCAGCGGCTCCGGCCGACTCGGCGGAGGCGAGATGCTCGTTCATGATGACGTGGGCGAATCCGAGCGCAAGGTCTCCTTCCGCGCCCGGGTGAGCGGGAATCCACTCGTCGGAATTGCCGCCTGTCTGAGACATGCGGGGCTCGATCTGGACGAATTTTCCGCGCGCGCCTGGGCGGCCCTGGCGCATGTCGCCGTATGCAAAGCCTTGCGCGACGGGAGAGTTCCAAGTGCCGAGGAAATCGGCGCCAAAGGAAACGACGTAGTTGGAGCGGGCCAGATCGAAGGTGGGCAGCTGGTCGTAGCCAAAGCTCAGGTAGTTGGCGCGGCGCAGGACGGCGTCATCGAACAGCTCGAATTCGACGAATTGCGCGGAATCGAAGCCGGAGAGAAAGCGCTGGATCAGGGTGCGGCGCTGGCCTCGCAGTGGCTTGGCGAGGAATGCCAGAGCGGAATTTTTTTGAGAAGCGAGCGGTGACAGGTGAGACGTCAATTGCTGGACCGCTTCGTCCCAACTGATGGGGGCAAATTCACCGGAGCCGCGCTGGCCCACACGCTTGAGCGGCTGCTGGATGCGGTCGGGATTGTAGGTGACTTGCAGGCCGGCCTGGCCCCAGGCGCACAGGCGACCGTGGTTCACGGGGTGATTGGGATTGCCTTCGAATTTCTTGGCCAGGCCCATCTGGATGAGGCCGAGCTGGCCGTTGCGGACGACCTCCGCTTCGCCTTCCATGACGCGGACCTGCAGGCCACATCCCGCGGGGCACTGATCGCAGACGCTGGGTTTCCAAACGGCGACGCCCGGAACCAAAGTCTCTTCCGGCACGAATCGAATGAGCTGAGTGCCGGTCTTGCCGCAACCCGCGACAGCGACGGCCGCACCGCTCATGGCACCGAGTTTCAGGAATTCTCGACGTTTCATCGTTTCAGAACTCCGGTAACGTCTTTCTCCGACTTCTCCGAACAAGCGACTGCGGCCAAGGCGCTGCGTTCAGCTAGTAATGGCAGGTGGTGCAATCAACGGAAACGCCTTTGGCGTTATGACAGCTGAGACAAAACTTCATGTTCAGGTCTTTCGTTCGAACGGCGACGGTTTCATCCTGGATGTCGCCGTGGCATTGCTGGCAAGAAATGCCCGCGCGGACGTGTGGCGCGTGCCAGAACTGAACGTGTTCCGAGGGATAGAACCAAAAGACACGCTGCCACGGAACATCCTGGCCTTTGGCCGCGTAGGCGGCGAGCTTCTTGATCTGCGGGTTATCGGCGGCGATCACCTGATGGCAGGCCATGCAGAAATTGGCGCTGGGAATGCCGGCGTCCGGGCCCTGCGTCGCGCCCGAATGGCAGCTGGTGCACTGCATGCCGTGCTGGATGTGGATGCGGTGGTTGAAGGCGATGGGCTGGACCGGCGCCGATTGCCAAAGGAAGAACTCTTTGACCGCGGCGAAGAGAGTGCGGTGCCCGGGAGTGAAAACGCCGGAAACTGCCACAGGAGGATCAGTCACGGACCGCGTGGCCGAAGGGCGGTGGTCCGCAGCACCTTCTTCGGCGGTGCGAGCGATCCGGAAGGTTCCCAGGATGGCCAAACCGAAAATCAGCGCCACTGTGGCGAGGCGAAAGAGGAGAGAAGCAGCGCGCCCCTTGCGCTCGCGAGCATTTTCGGAAACACGTACTTTGTCAGTGCTTTCCTGGCTCATGCCCCGATCCCCTCTTGGCGTGCCTAGCGCTTTTTCCCGTTCTTGGCGAGTTGGCGGACGAAGGCAATCAGGTCGTTGATTTGCGCCTTGTTGAGACTTCCGCCAAACGGGGGCATGTTGCCTTTGCCCTTGTCGATCTGGGCGTAAATTTCAGCGTCAGAAAGCTTTTGAGCGGCCGGCGAGCGGAGATCGGCGGCTTGCAAAGCCTTGCCGATGACGGTGCCGCCGCTGCCGTCCTTGTCGTGGCACTTCTCGCACTTCTCCTCAAAGAGCTTCTGGCCGCTAGCGGCGTTGCCCTTCTGAGCCATGGCGGGAGCGGCCATGGTGAAGAGCGCCGCGACCAGGAGAACGGCGGAAAGCTTGTGGCGAAAGATTAATTGCCATGCTTGGTTCATCTTGTCTCCTCGATAAGAGTCCGGGGGCCGGGTGTAACCGACGGCACCGATGATGCGTGCAGGGGGCACGGGGCGCTGTGACCTGCGTCACACCGCTGACGTGATGTCGTCACAGACCGGAGCTGGTTCCTCCGATATAAGGAATGGCGGGCCGGAGAGGCCGGAAATGTGTGTGGCGGCGAGCGATCCGGCCCGGGGAAAAGCAGGATTGTGGACCCGAGCGGGTGGACAGGAGGCGGGCGAGTTGGCCGACGGTCCGGCCGGCGGTTCGTCCCGCCTGGAACGACAGGCCTTGTTGAAATGACCAACGGCGGACAGAACTCCCGAGAGAGGAATCGGGCAGGGGCCTTCGCCTGGCGAGCGGCGACGGCTGCGCTGGTGCTGGCCCTTGGTTTCGGAGTGCATGAGCGGCTAAGCGGAGCAGCGACCAGGTCTGCCGAGGATCAGGATTCCAGCCTGCGGTATCTCAATCCCGTCAATTTGAAGTTGTCGCAGGACGGCAAACGGCTCTACGTGGTTTGCCAAAAGGCGGGGCTGCTGCTTGCCGTCGACACGGCGGCGCGGCGCGTCGTCGGGCGAGTGCAGGTGGGGGGCGAGCCGGGAGGAATCGCGCTTTCTCCCGATGGGAAGACGATCTATGTGACGAGCGAATTGCAGGACAGCGTCGCGGCGATCGACGCGGAATCGCTGCGGATCATGCGAACGCTCAAGACGGGCTGGGGCCCTGTGGGCGTGGCGACTGACGGCGGCGGAAAGTTTCTTTACACCGCAAACACGCTGGGGAACGACGTTTCGGTCATCAATCTGTCGTCGGGCCAGGAAGTCAAGCGGCTGGATTCGTGGCGGTTCCCGGAATATGTAGCGCGTTCGGAAGACGGAAAATGGATTTACGTTTCGAACCTGCTGGCAACGGAGGAAAAGGCGGAAGAAGAGCCCGTTTCGCAACTCACCGTGATCGATGCCGCGCGACAAGTGGTGGCCAGGCGGATTCTGGTGCGGGGCGTGCTGCAGATGCGGCACATCGCGCAAGTGCCGGGAGCGGATGGCGGGTACCTGCTGATTCCGTTCATGCGGCCGAAGAATTTGAAGCCGCTGCTGCAGATCGGGCAGGGCTGGTACGCGACGCATGGAGTGGCAGTGGTCCGCTGGGAGACGGATCAGCAGAAGCCCGAAGTGGCGGAAGTTCTGCTGGACGATATCGACCGGTATTTCGCGGACGGTTTTGGCGCAGCGAGCACGCCGGACGGCCGCTTGGCGCTGGTGACAGCGTCGAGCGCGAACGTCGTTTCGATCATCGATGTGGCCAAGCTGAACGGGCTGCTCAAGAAAGCGACGCTGGATGGGCCGGATGGCCTGGCGAACCGTCTCGACTCGGCACAGCAAATCGTGACTCGGCGAATCGAGACCGGGCGGAATCCGACTGCGGTGGTGGTCTCGCCGGACAGCCGGTTCGCGTACATCGCGAATCGCATGGACGATACGGTGAGCGTGATCGACCTGAATGAGTTGCGGATCGTGTCGACCATCGATCTGGGCGGACCCAAAGAAGTCACGGCGCTGCGCCGCGGAGAGCAACTGTTCTACGACGCGAGCCACTGCTACCAGGACGCGGTTTCCTGCGCCACGTGCCATCCACACCGAGGCTTCGAGGACTCGCTAGTGTGGAGCATGGAGACACCCGAGCTGGGCCGCGACGTGACGGAGAACCGCACGCTGCTGGGGATCGCGGGGACGTCGCCGTTCAAATGGAACGGGATGAATCCCAACCTGGAGACACAGGACGGGCCGCGGACGTCGAAGTACATTTTCCGCTCGCAGGGATTCAGCGCGGCGGAGGCGGAGGAACTGGCGAGCTATATACGATCTCTGCGGCTTCCTCCCAATCCTCGCGCGCCACGCGGGGGAAAGGTCACGGCGTCCGAAGAGCGGGGCCGCGCGATTTTCTTCCGCACGAAAACCAATTACGGGACCATCATTCCGGATCACGACCGCTGCTATTACTGCCACGCGCCTCTGACGCACTACACGTCGCGAGTGAGCATGGATGTGGGGACGGCAACGGCGTACGACCGGGTGAAGGACTTCGACGTGCCGCAACTGGAGGGCGTGTACATGCGCGCGCCATACTTGCACAACGGCGAGGCGCTCACGCTGGAAGAGATCTGGACGAAATTCAACCCGAAGGACCAGCACGGGATCACGTCGGACATGGACAAAGAGCAGCTGAACGATCTGATCGATTTTCTGAAGACGCTGTAAGGGGTTCGCCGGCGGGGGCGATCGAAGTTGTGCTCGGGTTTGGTTGCGAGGAGCGGTGAGTTCTGATTCGAACATCTACGATGTGATTGTGGTTGGCTCCGGGGCGGGCGGCAGCATCGCCGCGTACAATCTGACGAAAGCCGGGGCCAAATGCCTGATGCTGGAAGCGGGCGGGCCGTACGACGCCGCGCTGGATTCCGAGTGGCTGGAGTGGACCTACAAAGCGCCACGGCGCGGGCTCACCACGAAAAAATCTCCGATCGAATGCTTCACGGCCGTGGTAGGAGGCTGGGAAGTGGAGGGCGAGCCTTACCTGGCGGCGCCCGGGACGGAGTGGATGTGGTTCCGGTCGCGCATGCTGGGCGGGCGAACGAACGCCTGGGCCCGCATCTCGCTGCGCATGGGCCCGTATGACTTCAAACCGCGGAGCCGGGACGGGAAAGGCTTTGACTGGCCCATTCGCTACGAGGAACTGGCTCCTTATTACGACAAGACCGAGGAATTGATCGGCGTTTTCGGGTCCGCCGAGGGCCTGGAGAATCTTCCGGATGGGAAGTTCCTGCCGCCGCCGGCGCCGCGGTGCTACGAACTGGTGGTGCAGGAGGCCTGCGGAAAGCTGCACATCCCCTGCATTCCGTCGCGGCTGGCAATACTGACGCGGCCGCTGAACGGGCGTCCACAGTGCCATTACGTTTCGCAATGCGACCGCTGCTGCAGGCTGGGTTCGAATTTTTCTTCGCCGGTGGTGCTGTTGACGCCGGCACTAACGACGGGAAACCTGGAGATTCGAACGAACGCGATGGTGCGCGAGGTGCTGAGCGGGCCGGACGGGCGAGCGACGGGCGTGTCGTACATCGACAAGCGAACGAGGAAGGAAGTGCGGGCGCAGGCGAAAGTGGTCGTGCTGGCGGCCAGTTCCTGCGAAACGGCGCGCCTGCTGCTGAACTCGCGCAGCGCGCGGTTTCCCGACGGGCTGGCGAATTCGAACGGCCTGGTGGGGAAGTATTTGATGGACACGGTGATGTCGGATGTGACCGGCTACGTTCCCAAGCTGGCGGGCCTGCCGCCGCACAATGACGACGGCGTGGGAGGGATGCACCTGTACATGCCGTGGTGGAAGTACGGAAGCCAACTGCGGCACGAGCTGCCGTTCTCGCGCGGCTATCACATCGAGTTTGGCGGCGGGCGGCGAGGAATGCCCATGCCGGGACTGTTCGCCGGCTCGGAGAAAATCCTGGGAGGCGGATACGGTCAGGCGCTGAAGGAGAATTGCCGGAAAATTTACGGCTCGATGATCCAGCTGAGCGGGCGCGGGGAAATGATACCGAACGAACACAGCTACTGTGAAATCGACAACAAAGTGGTGGATCAGTGGGGGATTCCGGTATTGAAGTTCCATTTCCAGTGGGGCCACGAGGAAATCCTGATGGCGCGGCACATGCAGGAAACGTTCCGGGAAATCGTGAAGACAACGGGCGGGGAGGTGGTGCAGGCGTCAGGGGCGGAAGAGCGTTGGGGGATTTCGGCGGGCGGGCAAGGCATTCATGAAGTGGGCGGGGCGCGCATGGGGGACGATCCGAAGACGTCGGTGCTGAATCGCTACTGCCAGGCGTGGGAGTGCAAGAACCTGTTCGTCACGGATGGCGCGCCATTCGTGAGTTTGCCGGACAAGAATCCGACGCTGACGATCATGGCGCTGGCGTGGCGGACGTCGGAATTCATCGCCGAACAGGTGCGGAAAGGCGACGTGTAGTGAAATGGAGAAGAAGAAGCCTAGAGACGGCGGTATCCGTTTTCAGCGGCGCGACATATTGAAGATTGCCGCAGGAATGCCCGCGGCATGGTTCGCGGCGGCGCCCTTCACGGCCAGACTGGCGCAGGCGGCTTCTTTGCAGGCGCAGGATACGGAAGGAACTGGGGCGCCGGCAACGCATCCGCGAGCGCTGAACGCGCACGAGTGGACGATGATTCGAACGCTTTCGGATTTGATCATTCCAGCGGACGAACGGTCGGGCAGCGCCACGCAGGCCGGCGTTCCGGAATTCATCGACGACTGGCTGAGCCTGGAACGCGGAGACGCGCTGGCGGAGATGCGCGGCGGATTGACGTGGCTGGATATCGAGTGCAACCGGTCGTTCGGAAATGATTTCGCGGACTGTTCGCAGGCGCAGCAGAAGCAAATTCTCGACCGCATCGCGTACCCGCGCACGGCAGCGCCGGAGGACGCGGGCGCGGCTGCTTTTTTCACCCAGCTTCGCGATTTGGTCCTGAGCGGCTTTTTCGTCAGCGAGATCGGCGTGCGCGATTTGCCGTATCTGGGGAACGAACCTCAGTCGCAGTGGAACGGCTGCCCTGATGCGGTGGTGGCGCGGCTGAACCTGCGCAGCGATAAGAGCAAGGCCTAAGGCAATTCCCTTCCCTGGCAGTCGATCCTGCGGAAATGCTAAATGCTGACGTTTACGTTGGCGCGCTCGCTTTCCTGCGCGGCGAACATGGTGGCGGGCGAAAAACCGAAAGCGCCGGCAAAGAGATTGCGCGGGAATGTGGCTTGAGCCGTGTTGAATTTCATGACTTCGTCATTGTAGAACTGGCGGGCAAAGGCGATGCGGTTTTCGGTGGAGGCGAGCTGTTCCTGAAGCAAGAGCACGCTTTCGACCGCGCGCAACTGAGGATAATTTTCCGCGACGGCGAAGAGCTTGCCCAGCGCGCCGGTGAGGGCGGATTCGGCGGCGGAACGTTCCGCGACGTTCGCACCGGCGGCGATCGCCTGGGTGCGCGCTTGCGTCACAGCTTCGAGCGTCGACCGTTCATGCTGCATATAGCCGCGAACGGCCTCGACCAAATTCGGAATCAAGTCGTGGCGGCGCTTGAGCTGGACGTCGATCTCGGCCCAGGCGTTCTGCACGCGCAGGCGCAGGCCGACGAGAGAATTGTAGATGGCGATGAACCAGACGACGATCGCGGCGGCAACCGCAATGGCGATCAGCAACGAATAGGACACAGTTTCCACCCTTTCCACAGCAACCCGAAGGCCCTGCCTAGTGGTGCGGAAGCATGAGAAACACCTGGTGCAGAAACGCCATCCAGACGGCGAGAAACGCGAGGCTCGCCAGCGTCAAAATCGCAATGAGCAGCAGGAGAAGCGCGAGAGCCGCCAGGGCGAAAGGTGCGAGAACCAGCGACAGCAAACCAATGAAAACCGCGGTGGCCGGCTGGAAGCGCTCCGATTCGAGCTGGACATGCGCGCCCATGCGGTCGAGGCGTTTCAAGCGGCGCTTGAGCGAAGGGAAGAAACCAGCGAAGTTGCCGCCCGAATCTTCCGAAGACGCGGCCGCATTGGCGGATCGCTGATTCGCTTTCATTTTGCCGCTGAATTCCATGAGGCGCTGAATGGCGGCCGGGTCGCCCTGCTGGGCGGCGGCGAGGTCGGAGATGTCGGGGAGTTCTTCGACGGGTGTGCCGAAGGCAGTAGCGGCGGCCTGGCGAAAAGAGTTCAACCGCGCCAGGGCGGCTTGATCTCCGGCACCCGCGGCGCGGCCAGTGGAAAGAATTTCGTTCATGAGGAACTGATTGGGGAGTGCCGGAAATGCAGGCGCTGCCGGGTTGCCGGCGGCAATCGAGGGTTGCGCTGGCGCTTGCGCCGGAGCGGGCGCGGGCGCAGGGGCTGAAGCCGCCCACAGGCGGGCGAGAGTTTGTTGCTGCTCCGCGTCGGCCTTGGGATCGCTCACGCGGTCGCTACCCGCCGGACTGACCAGGAATAAGTGCGAGGCCCAGGCGCCACCCGGGATGGGCCCGCGGTCGGCATTGAGTTTGCGCAAGGCTTCGGCCAAACCGTCGGGATTGCGGGTGAGTTGCACGGCGCAAGCGTCGGCCAGGTAGATGCGTTTGCGCCAGAGGAGGGCCACGCTGGGCTCGAGCATGCTGAAGGAGAAAAACCAGAGCGAGAGCTTGATGGCAAAATTGGTGAGGAAAATCGGAAACAGCAGGAAATTACGAATGGAGCGGAGGATGGACTTTTTCTTTCCGGTGGAATCGAAGAGGCGATCGATGTCGTCCGTCTCGAGGCCGGTACCGCGCGAGAGGAGTTGCGCAACGGCTGCGGCTTCCCCGGAGCTGGCGTCCGTCGTTTTCTTTCCGACCAGGGCGTAACGAACGATGCGCCAGAGGGTGCGGCGCGACTCGGAACCAAACGGCGAATTGATGAGCGCAAGCAGCAGGCCGTAGGTTTCGAAGACGCTGGTGACGCGGAAGGCGATGCGCAGGTCGCCGTTACCGATGGAGGCGACCAAATGTGCGAGCGCGCCCTCCAGTTCATCGCGAGTGAGGCGCTCCATTAGGCCGACGGAAACGACGATGCGCGCATCCTCGGGGGAAGTGCCGATGACGGCGGCGTTGGCCGCAGGAGCATCGATCAGCATGATTTTGGGCGCGGGCAAGCCCGCCGCAATGGCCATTTCCTGAACGACGTCGGACAATTGCAATTCTTTCAGCGCCGAGGGATTCGGTTCGCGGGCCTTGAGGGCCAGCAGCGCGCCGCCAACACCCGCGCGGCGAAACAGCGCACTTATGCCCATCCACAGCCCGATCGACAAGATCGCGCCCGGCATGTTCGAGCGCTTCCAGTAGATGCCCGCGGCGAGCGGAACCAGGGCGCCCACCAGAGTC
>Ga0208140_1000008_pt1 | contig 48991 bp, 45 predicted proteins | sample SF_Rice_5C_0N_40_FD_185616 | JGI IMG/M metagenome (GOLD analysis project Ga0208140, IMG submission 185616) | Rice paddy soil microbial communities from Twitchell Island, California, USA - SF_Rice_5C_0N_404 (SPAdes) (version 2) | ecosystem: Environmental > Terrestrial > Soil > Paddy field/soil ... | reverse complement strand
AGTGATGGATCGAAGTTTGGCAGTGCCGAGGTGCCGCTGAATATAGAGCCCTACGACGCAAGAGAACTTGCGATTAGCGCTCCGGTCCTCGTTCACCGCTTTCGGAAGGCACCCACTGATGGAATTCACGAGAAACTGGCTGTGAAATTCGTCCCTTTGATTAGCAAAGGGATTGAGGTTACACCAACGGCGGACACGCGCTTTGAAAAGGGAGAACTCCTAGTCACTTACTTCGAAATTTACGAGCCCCTGCTTGCATCGCAGCCCGGTATAAAGGTTGAGTCACACATCAGGATTGTTGACGCGAAAAAGAGCACAATAATAAAGGACTTTGACGGCGTGGATGTCGCTTCGTATGAGCAGCCGGGGAACACGACGATTCCGGTCGCGCGAATGATTCCCTTTGACAAACTGCCGAAAGGCAAGTACCGCCTCGAAGTGCAAGCAACCGATTCCGCTGGCCACACCACCGATTGGCGCGGGGTGGACTTCAGCATCGAGAACGAAAAGAAGCGCTGATCGCAGGCGAAGACCCTGCATCCTAAGCGAGGCTCCCATGCCTAAGGGGTTAAAGGTCGAACCCCGACAGCAATTTGAGCCGTTGTTACGGCCGCCACGAAGTCGTCCAAAAAAGTTCTAAAATCGTCCCTCCGGGCGCGCCATTCCTTATTGGGCCAGCCCGGAAACATGGCTTACAGAACGTACCGGTCACATCGGTAACACTTTTGAGCCGAATGGATTTTCGAGCGACTCAAGCACTCGCGTCTCCAGATCGAAGTATCCCAAATCATGATCCATAAAGCTGACCAGCCAGATGTCGTCGTGAACTTCTTTGATGCCGACGGCCTGCCCGGCAAAATCCTGGCTGACATTGCTTTTCTTTCGGGCGATGCAGATGCGGCCGCAACGGGTGACCGCGATCGTTCTGTCATGAGAGAGGTAGTCGATATCCGGCAGTGTAGGGACGTGTGGAAGGCTGGTTGACTTCCGCCGGGCATTTTATTCCTCGCGGCGGAAACTGCTGCCGCTTGATCCCGCGGAATGGAGGGCCAACGTTATACTCTCACCGTGTTTCGCAGAACTCTGAGGCCTCAACGGCTGAAAGACGATCGCGCGTTCCGGTCTTGCGCAGGATTCGCCCCACGTGATTCTTTACCGTCAGTTCGGAAATGATCAGGCGAGCGGCGATCTCTTTGTTGGTCAGCCCCTCGGAAATAAGCGGTAGCAACTGCCTTTCACGGCGCGTGAGGCGGTAATTGCCCCGGCGCGGGAATTTCGAGGCTTGTGGATGTGCCGCTACATACTTGAACAGCTCGCGGCAGAGACGAGGTGAGCACAGAGCTTCGCCACGCGTGGCACAGCGGACGGCCGCAATGATATCGGCAGCGGGACTTTCGCCCGAAACATACCCGATCACGCCAGCACGAATCGAATGAAAAAACGTCTCTGGTTCTTCTCGGGCGCCAAACAACACGATGGGTATGTGCGGAGCTGCCTTGCGCGCCTCCAGAATCAGAGCGGCGTAATCGTTTTGCGAGCCGCCGTTGATCAGGAACACGCTCGGATGGTTTTTTGCAGCTTCCTCGAGCCCTAGACCCGTGTCCTCAGCCGAACCGCCAACCTCGAATCCGGCGCGTCGGAGAATGCGTTCCAACGTCTCGCGTAGCAGGCGATTTGCCGCCAGGATGTAGACGCTGATCTTTTCCGGCAGAACGGAATCGCAGACGGCTCGTTCCGAATCGCTCATACCGCCCCGCATTCCTCTTGCATTTCGCTTAGCGGCCCGTCGCCGGCGTCGCGGAGCAAAAAGCGGAACATGCACCCTGAACCCACGATGGCGGCCACGATTGCCGCCATCACGATTGGATATCCGAAGCGCGCGAAGGCCACTCCCGCGACGCCAGCAGCTACCGCCCGGGCTCCAGAAATCACGAGAACGTTCAAAGCGGATGCACCCGCTCGATCTGACCGCGGTACCCGGGTCATCAGGAGTGTGTACATTCCGGGCTCGCTCATCCAGTGGAACGCCGTGTAGCTTGCGTACGCCGTGGCGGAGATCCGGCCGCCGTGGCTTGCTGCCAGCCACCCCAGCGAGGCCGCGCAGGCAAACTGGGTATACACGATCCCGTTGATCGTTCCGCACGAGCGGAAAACGACCGGGGCGAGCAGGATCGCAAAGACCTGCACGAGTTGCGCGCCAGCAAACACCGCGCCGATGCGTTCAACGGGAAAATGCAACTGCCGCGAAAAGTACGCATTGAAGAAAGGGCCGAAAGCGCCGGTTGCCAGACTCCAAATTGCCAGCGCAGGGAAAAAGCGCATAACGAAGCGGCTTCGTGGATGGTGCCGCGCGCGGGGCCGTCTCTCGGCGACGTGCAGCGCATTCCGTTTCAGCCGCGACGCGGGCCAGAGAGCCAGAGCCGCCAGGCCGCAGCCGAACAACAGCGCCGCCCGTTTTGCCCCCAGAGCGCTATGCACGGAAGGCAGAAAAACAAACAGCTTCGGCAAATAGCCACCGACCAAGCCGGCAACAATTCCAAACCCGATACCTGCAGCGAAAATTACACTGAACGCGAAGGCGCGATTGCTCGAATCGGTAATCTGCGCGACAACAGCAGGCAACGCCACCGCCCAGAGCGACGATGCGATACCGCCCAGGAATGCGAGGGCTATGAGCCATGGCCCGCCAGCCGACGCGGCGCGCAAGGCGCAAATCGCGGGGATCGCCGAGAAACAGACGAGCAGAGTCTTTCGAAGGCCACCGTATCGGGCTAGCACGCCACCCGGTAAACTCCCCACGATCGTTCCCAGCGCCATGGCCGCCGTTGTCCAGCCGAGGAAGTCCTCACGAAACCCGAGATCGAGCAGATACAGGTTGTACAAAAGAAAAAAAACAAACATTCCTGAATCGAAGAGGAACGACACAGCCAGAAGCTTCCAGAATTCGCGGCCAAGCTTCTTGCCGAACCACCAGTCTGCAACGCGAGCCACCAGCACGACGGGGGACACAACGGACGATTCGTTCTGAAGACGAGTCGCAGAGGGAACCGGGTTTCGCAGAACCGCCATGACTTCACCGCAGCCTAGCTCGCCCAAAGGCGGACTCCGCCCCACAAAGTTGACGGCAGAGCTCGGAGGTGCCGCGCGATTCGGACAACGAACCAGTTGAGATACGTAATGCACTTTTGCAATCGATTGCGGCGCTCGGTTCCAGCCCCTTCATCCGGTTCCTGGACCCAACGCGAATTCAGCGCCGGGAACCAAAGCGGAAAAAGCCGGCGGACGAGAACCGATGTCCTTTCGCGTGAGGAATCGATCAGGGCCAGATGTAGCCAAAGAGCGTCCTTATTGAATTCAAACAGATGCCCGAGTGCGGACTCTCCAAATCGTTTGAACCATCGGAAGACGACCGGAGGTAAGTGCCTAATCTCCTCCTCAACAGCTCCTGGCAACCGGCAACCGAACCATTCGGCAGCTAAGAATGCGGCAGCCACAACCAGCAGGCGCAGTCCAGCATCGTGCTGTGCGGGCCACATCTTCCAGAGCCGGTCATTTTGGGCGTTGTGGTGCAGGAAGAACCCCAGCTCGTAAATGCTGTAAGGGGCCAAGCCTCCGTAGAGCAAGTGCCGCAGAGCGTGGAGAGCGGAGAAGGCAAAAGCATCGAGCGGATCGAGAGCCTGGAACGTCATTCCTTGCATAAAACGGTTGCACCGCCGAGTCCAGAAGACGTTGAGATCCGTCGGGCCAAAGCGCGCGTACGATCGGCCCCAGAACTGGTAATGCAGTTCGATGGCGAGACTAATATTTGGATCAAAAGCGTTTCCACGCCACTGGCGGCTGCTTTGCCTGCGGATCAAGATCGGCAGATGATCCCCGACCTGGCCGATATGCATCTCCGGAGTGCGCCCTGCTTCGTACCCGATATTGAGAAGCGCGGAGTGCGCGCGGAACAGAGACTCGGCCGGGCAGTACAGATCGAGATCGGCTTGCGGCCGCAGCCGGACATCGGAAACGAAGTACGGCCATTGCGAAAAACCCTTCAGGACCAAATGGTCCGCGCCTACGGCTCGCAGTGCATCAGCGGCGTCACGATAGGTGCACTGCGCGAGGCTAAGGCGTTCCCTGTTGTCAGCGAGATTGCGCGCAATACGTTCCCGCACCCAGTCCGGCAATTCCTCCGGCCAAGCCTGGCCCAGAATAAGAGTGAGGCGCGCAAGGTCGGAATAGGCCAGCAGTTGCTCCCATTCGGCGCGGCTCAGTTTTCGAAGTGAATCTGGTTGCGGGTTCTGAAATTGAAGTGCTTGAATGAGAGCCGAAATGTGGATTGGCCTAGCCATTTTCATACTCCAAGGAGAGCGCTTCAGCACGAGTGGGGCAGGGTGAGGCGCCCACGAGACGATTTAGTTCGGCTACAGCCGAATCGAGATCGCTATAGCGAAATTCCAGAATCTCGGCGGAAAGCAAGCGCCGGAGAGAGTGGGCTTGAATGCTCCGAAAGTTATCGTCACCCATCACTAATACCTGCTCGAACCATCGAAGAGCCCTTTCGCGCGAAAACGGCACGAGCGACGCTCTAAACGAGGGGTTCCGATGGAGAAAGAGGATGTGTTGGACGCGAGCATATGGCGCAGTGACAATCTTCGGCCATTCGGCGGTATAGAGTTCGATAGCGCGCTCGCCGTTTGCTCGATGTGTGATCGGGACTCGATGCAATTCTGAGAAGAGGGCCCTGGCAGACTCTCGCAGGCGGAAACGATGCGGGTTACCGAGCACGCTGAGCGCTTTCCAGTCTCGAACCAGTTCGCTTAAATCATCGGTGATGAACGTCCAGCCACTTCGCACGCACGCGTAAGCGAGCGAGGATTTACCCGCTTCTGATTCGCCACAAAACAAAATGCCCTTTCCGTTCAGAGAGACGCAGGCCGCGTGAATCGGCGTGAGATGATTTGTGTGCAGCGCCCAGAGCGCCGTTCCTTCAATGTAGTGAGTGTGCAGATAAGCGTGATTCCGCGCCGTTGCGGCTGAAACCCAACAGAATGCGAATCCCCGGCGCATGTCGCAGACTGAGAAATCAGACGTACTACCCACCTTCATCAGCAGGTGTCCCTGGCATCTGAGGATGGGCTCTACCGGCTGAAATTCGTCGTCCGAGGCGAGCACTCCAATTCGAAGTTGCACCGGACGTGTCGAAAACATTTGCCGGAAGGCGCCCCAATTGCGGTCCGCCGCTCTCAGCACCTCTTCCGAATTGGTCGCGATGTTTACGGGGAACCCGAACGGATAATAGGTGCGCTCGAGCGGCAACTCGAACCGGCAGAGCAGAGGGTCTTGATCCCGATATGGCGTCGGCTCAAATTCGTCAGACACTGGCCAGGCCTCCTTGGAATTGATGCGCATCAGAAATTGAACTTGAGCGCGAGTTGCACGACGCGCGGATTGCTCGCCGTGCTTGAAATCGGCCCCCACGTGGCTGCGGTAGACGGCGTCTGAGCCGCAGCAAAATCTCGGACCGGAAGTCCGAAGTTGGGCGTGTTGGTCAGATTAAAGAACTCTGCGCGAAATTCGACATTGCCGCGTTCGGTCGCGCGCAACTCCCGCTGCACGCCCAGATCGAAGTTCCTTTGATGAGGGCCGCGAACGATACCCGTTCCGCAGTTTCCAAACCCCGTGACGCCAGGCTCGTCGCCGATTGCCGGAGGTGGTGCGAAAGCTGCGAAGTTGAAGTAGCCGTCGATGCGAGACGTCAACGGCCCGGAACTTGCCACAGGCGCCCCAGTGCATTGGGCGCGCACCTCGCTAATGGAGTTTCCATAAGCGGTGCCCGCCGTTGAGTCGATCACCGTGATCGGCAATCCTGACTGCAGCACCATGATTCCCGAGAATTGCCAGCCGGAAAGCGCCTGGCGCGCAACCCACGGGCCGCTGCGCAAATCCGGAGCACGCTGGACGAAGCTCAGCACAAAACGGTGCGTCCGATCGAAGTCCGAAGGACCGTAAGCGTTGTTCGGATCGGTCTGGTCGTTCGTGATGAAGCTGAGGTCAAACGGCGATGCGTTGCCGCCGCCGCTGGTCACGTCGAGGCTCTTCGAGTACGTATAGCTGGCAAGAAAATTCAGACCGTGGGCAAGTCGCTCGCGCACACTCGTCTGTAGCGCGTTGTAATTGGAATGAAAGGCTGTTTGGCACTGGTAGGAGCTCCCGCCCACGCCGACGAACGGAACACGTTGAGCCAGATTCTCCAACGTATTGGTTGTTTCGCCGCGAATTGGATGATCGGGCGACGCGAGCCCGGCTTGATTGAATTGAACGCAGCCCGTCAGGCGCGAGCCGTATGAACCGACGTAACCGGCCTCCCACAGCAGGTCGTGCGCCGGCGAATACTGCACGTCCAGCCCGTATTCCTGAAGGTAGGGGCTGCGAATGGAGCGAGAAATGGATGGGAACAAAATGGAGCTGTCCGGAAATCGGGGCGTGAACACGGGAAAACTGGAGGGCGGCGGCAACGCGGGGTTGAACGGAACCTGCAAAGTGGAGTCGGCGTTAGTGACAGCAGAACGGAACACCTGCAGCGCGAAAGGAGCTGCTCCGATAGTGTCCAGAGCGAGCTGCCCCGACAACCGCTGGTAGTAGATGCCATAACCGCCCCGCAAAACGATGTCGGGTGCGTTGTGCAGCTGCCATGCGAATCCCAGACGCGGCGCGAAATCCTTGTAATCCTTCTGCCACAAGCCCGTTTCGTTCGTTTGTGTTGCGCCCGAGGGAAGCGGGCCATGGTAATTCGCGGCGAGTACCAAGCCGGTGAACGTGCCTGTCGATGGCGGGTTCGGATCGGCCAGGCTGGGATCAAAATTCGGCAGTTGGCCATGAATATCGCTTGGGGGCCCGAAGAACTCGTAGCGTAGGCCTGCATTTAACGTGAATCTCCGCGCCAGCCGGTAGTCGTCCTGAACGAAACCGGCGAAATCCGTGTAGCGCTCCGCTTTTGGAAACAGGCCGGAGGCTCCGCTGACCAGGAACACGTTGCTCACCGGGCTTCCGTTTTGCCCGGCGCTTTCGCCAAGCAGAAAATCAGGGAAGCTCAGAAAGAACGTAAAGCCGTCGGTGACGAACGGCGCGTTGACGTTCAATTGCGTCCGCTTGGCCTCAACTCCCGCGCGGAGGCTGTGTTTGCCGAAGAGATAGGACACAGTGTCCTGCAACACAAAGTCGTTCGTGGTTTCGTCGAAAAGGGGACTGCCATTCGAGCCGATCATGAAGAGGCCGGCAATATTGATCGCAGGAATTTGCGGAAGCCCGGTCGGCGACGTAATGCCGACATCCGAGGCGCGAATCGGCGACTGCCCCAGTTGCGCTCCGTTGAATCGCACGTAGCCAAACCGGGCTGAATTCACGAGTTGCGTACTGAACGTGTGCGTGTCGGAAAGAACGAGCATGGCATTCTTGTCGGTTTCGTTTTGGCCCCAGCCGGGCAGATTCGCGCCAAAGGACTGGAAGGGCGTCTGTTGGTGATCCTGCGAGAAAAAGAAACGCGCGGCCGCTTCATTCCGGGCGCTGACCGCATGGTCGAGGTTCACTGTGAACTGATCTTCATGAAACCGCGCCGGCGACGAAAAACTGGATTCGCCAATACCGTTCGGCAGGATCGTTTGGGGGCTCGGGATGGCATAGCCGCCATCCGGCAATTTGAAATTCAGCAGAGCTAAAGCTGCGGGATTGATGTTGGACCCGTCCGGCGCTACGGCGGCGCCTCCAAACAATCCGGATTGTCCGCCGAAAAGAGCGCCAAGAGCGGCACGGGAACGATCGTTCGTCAACGGCGGCAGCAAAGCGCTCTGCAACGAAAGACTGGACTCGCCGTTGCGTTGGATCGAACCCTGGTACGACGCGAAGAAGAACGTCCTGTCACGCCTCACCGGCCCGCCCACGTCGAAGCCGAATTGATTCTGCTTCAATACCGGCCTCGGCTGGCCGTGCCGGTTGAGAAAGAAATCGTTCGCGTTCAGCGCGTCGTTGCGGAAAAACTCCCAAAAGTTGCCGTGAAGCTGGTTCGTGCCGGACCGGCTGATCAAGTCAACATTTGCGCCGGCGGAGCGGCCGTACGCGGCGTCGTACAGCCCCGTCTGTACTTTGAACTCGGCAATCGTATCGGGTGCAGGCACCGCGATTCCGACCTCGGCGCCAAACCCGGTATTTGAATTTTCCGAGATGTTGTTCGCATCGATTCCGTTGAACTGAACATTGTTGTCGGTCGTTTTGGCCCCGTCTGCCGCGACGTTTTGATTGTTGCGTCCTAGATTGCCGGCATCGGGAAGGTCAACGGTGATGCCTGGAGAGAGGGCAAGAATCTGGGTGAAGTTGCGGTTGGCCAGGGGCAGTGCGGTAATCGCGGCGCCGTCCGTAGCCCAGCCCAGCGCTGAGGTTTCCGTCTGCAGCAATTCTGAATTCGCCGCGACCTGCACTTTCGTTGCGGTCGTGCCGAGGTGGAGTGTAACGCGCACAGCCGTTGTTTCCGTTACGACAACGCGGATCGAATGGACGCTGACCGGTGAAAACCCTGCCGCTTCGATACTCAGGGAATACAGGCCCGGCGACAGCAGGGTCGCGCGATACTGGCCGTCGCGCACCTGGCGAGCGGGCCGTGAAACACCCGTTCGCTCGTTTGATAGCGTGACCATCGCGTGTGCAACGAGCGCGCCTGAAGGATCAAGGATCCGCGCGTCGACTGCGCCCGTTCCGGAGGTTTGCGCGCGTGCGCTTCCGAGCGCGATGAGCACGAATGCACACAGAAGGGCCGTGTGAATTCGCCCGTGGCTACGACGGACGAATATGACGCGCGGCCCCCGCTGTGCTTCGCCGTCGAGCGGCCCTTTACTCGGCGGCCGAAAAGTCTGCTGGTCGGATGTCAGAGGTTCCTCCATGTTTCTTTCAACTCCTATCGGTTGCATCCATTCGCCGATCATTAATTCACCTCTCGTGTCTTCTCGCTTCCGGAGGGGCCGTATCGACTTCCATCCGGTTCTGCGGGCCGGCACCTCTTGTTCAATCGGCGTGAGTGTAGGCAAACTCTCTTGTGAAGTCGTCGCCGCGGAGTCAAATCTTCGTAACGTTTGTCGCGTGCGTGGCAGGCGCTCGCCGAAGTTCGAGAAATGCAAAACGGGCCGATTGTTCTCAACAATCGCGAAGTAACAATGAAAACGAAATGCGTGAGGCGATTAGCTCAACGAGGCGACAGAAATCTGGCAGTTTTGTGACATCGGGATGACAACAGAATCGAGCTTGCCGGGCACACTAGCTCGCGCGTGATTTGCGAACGCAGATGCGCGAGGGACCGTGGCGAAAAATAAAATCCGGAGTTCGAAAGCGACAACGTACCGGCTTCTTGGTGCTGTGATCCTGTCTTTCCTTTTGCAACCCGTCGCGCACTCTCAATCCGATGTGCCGATCATCTCAGGCGGAGCTGGATTCGTCAGCACCACCACTGGCGGTTCAAGGTTAATGCAGCCGATCCTGGCTCCGGTGTTTGCCGCCCCCGTAGGCAATCGTTGGCTCTTCGAATCGCGCGTCGATCTTCGCGAATTAATTTTCCAACCCGCCCGATCCGGACCGTATCAACACCAGTTCTTCGACACCATCGAATACGCTCAGGTCGATTACAATGCCGCGCCTTGGCTGACGATCGTCGCCGGCCGTTTCCTCACACCGTTCAATATGTACAACGAACGGTTCACCGCGGTCTGGATCCGCAATCTGCAGGACGCGCCCATCATCTTTCCCGTCGGCACGAGAACAAACGGGTACAGCGACGGCTTCATGGCCCGCGGTGTGTTGCTCTCCCGAAAAGAATACGAACTGTATTACACTGCGTACTTCTCAACCTTCACCACAATCAACAAGCTGGAATCCGGCAGATCTGCGGGCGGACGCGCTGCGATCTTTTTCCCTTCGACTCGGCTGGAACTGGGCGTCTCCTACCAAAGGCTTCTTCAAGACCAGCGCACGAATTCCGTTGGCGCATACCTTTCCTGGCAACCTGGCAGCGTTCCGTTAGCGCTCCGTGGCGAGTACGCGCATTCTCCGCTTGGACAAGGCTATTGGATCGAGGGCGCTTACCGTTTCTCCCGTTTTCGAGGACCGGATTCGGTTTTAGGCAGACTCCAGGCGGTCGGGCGCGCCCAGCAGTTCGTGCATGGGACTCCCGATTTGACGGGTGCGCTTCCAAGCACGAACGTGCAGAGAGCCGAATTCGGCTGGAACTACTACCTGCCTCACGAAGTCCGGCTAAACGCAAGCTACGGCCGAGAGTTCTCGCCGGCGGGGGACCGCAATGTCTGGAACTTTGCCGTCACGTACCGCTTTCTGTTCCCCATGTTTCCGGGAAGAAGTCAGGCGCAACCATGAGACGCTTTGGATTTTGTTCGCTCGCACTTGTGATTGGCTGGTTCCTTGTCTGCGTTCTTGTGGCATTGGCACAGAAGCCATCACCTTCAGCCGATGCCAAACCGGCGGCGTCCTCCGGCAAAACCGCGCTCGAGATTCACGATGGCGAACGCCTCTTTCACACGCACTGTGGGCGCTGTCACAATCCGCCCGAGGATCTTTCTCCCCGGGAAGCGCGAGCAGTCGTTCGCCAGATGAAGGTCAGAGCAAATCTGAGCGATAAGGACGAACGGGCGCTGCTGAAATTTCTAGCGCCATAACGAATCTATGAATACAGCGAGGAAGGCACGGGAGATGAAGCGAACGTACGAGCGCTGTTTCTGGATCCTGATTCTGCTTGCGATCCCGTCTGCGTTGCTGGCGGGAGGCGATTCGTCGCCGCAAGTGTTTACGGTCACGGCCAAACGGTTTTCGTACCAGCCCGCTGAAATCACCGTTCAGAACGGGCGCCCTGTCGTGTTGGAGCTCACGTCGGAAGATGTGACGCACGGCCTCAAGAGCAAAGACCTGCACTTCAATGCTGCGATTCACAAAGGTCGCACGACAGAGGTGACGTTTACTCCGCATCAGGTCGGACGCTTTGTTGCCCGTTGCAGCCACTTTTGCGGTATGGGACATGGATCGATGACCTTCGTCATCAACGTGGTCGACAAATGATCTCCTTCCGGAACCTCAGTGCCGCGCTCCCGCTCGCAGCTCTAATCCTTGTCAGCGGTTGCAAAGCAAGGAAACCCGGCAGCTGGGAAACTGGGCTGATCACATCGGCGGAGCACCACGTATTCGTCGGAAATAAGAAGGTGAAGAATCCACTCGCCGCTACTTCCGGGAATATCGCTCTCGGCCGGCAGACTTTCTCCTATTACTGCGTCGTCTGCCACGGGCTCGATGGACAGAATACAGGCGTGCCTTTCGCCGCAAGAATGTCCCCGCCCGTTCCATCGCTGGCGTCTCGGAACGCCCAGTCGTACACGGATGGCCAGCTACAGTGGATCATCACCAACGGCCTGGGACCGTCCGGGATGCCGGCATCCCGCGGGATCCTCAGCGAAGAAGAGATTTGGGCGATTGTTCTCTATATTCGCCATCTGCCGCCCGCTGGAAGTTTGGGAGAGCCGGCCGTCTACAGCGGCGAAACCTGCGCTCCCGCACCGGATGACACGCAACAAGGTACAGCCCCCTCCAAACCTTGATGCGTACGGCTCAATGGCGGCTGTTTTTGTCTAGAATTTGTCACAAACTGGTCAAGTCTTGGTCATAACCCACTTTCCCGCTCGAATTTACCGTAGAGTTGTGTCCCGAGGAGGCCGATTTGTGAGAAGCGAAGCTCCGGCCGGCACGATGGAAAAAAATCAGCGACTCGCGGATAATTGCCACAACGATTCCCCTGAGAATTGCGGCGTCCATCCATGTTCGGACGCAGCGCGCGGAGCGAGGGAGAGGTGAATCCATGAAAGTCGCAGGACGCCAAGCCGTACGGGCCTCGGTTCGGAACACTTTCATTCTGTTGCTCATGGTCTGTCCCCCTGCGATTCAGGCAGCCCCGCAAACGGAGGAGTCGCATCGCCAGGCGGATGACGCTCGGATTGCCGCGCTGGACAAGTCGCTGCAGGAAACGCGCGCCGAACTGAAAGAAACCCGCGCGGAAATTCGGCAACTCCGAGCGCTTCTCGAGGAAATCAACAAGAGAATGGCCGCGTCGAACTCCGTCTCGCCCTCGCAGAACTCGTCGGAACCCTCAAGCCGAATAAATGCACCAACGCAAGTATCGGCGCAGTCGGCTGCTCCACCGGCCCAGATTAGCGAGGACGACTGGCAGGTTTTGAAAGCCGAGGTTCATCAGCAGGCACAAGAAAAGGTGGAAAGCGGTTCCAAATATCGGGTGAAGCTCTGGGGCATGGCTTTGTTCAACGCCTTCGATGTAAATGGCCGCGTGGACAATCTGGACGTGCCGACGCTGGCCTTGTCTCGCCCTGCCGGCAGCTCTCCCGGAAGTCTCGGCGCATCGCTCAGGCAGTCCGTTTTTGGAATTACCGGGACCGGCCCTGACTTGTTTGGGGCCAGGACTTCTGCCGATTTGCAGATGGATTTCTTCGGCGGACTGCCCAGCGGTTACGGCGGCGCTTCCTCCGGGATAATGCGGCTGCGGCTCGCGCGAGTCCGTTTCGATTGGGAGCACACGTCGGTAATCGCGGGGCTGGACACTCCTTTCTTTTCACCGGAAGCTCCGACGTCGTACATGTCCGTTGCCGTTCCGGCCTTCGCTTCGTCAGGAAACCTGTGGACGTGGTCGCCCACGGTTCGCATGGAGCGCCGCTTTGATACGCGGTCGTCTCAATTCAAGATCGAGGCTGGATTCCTTGCTCCGTCGGCATACACGGCATCCGCCTCCGGCGCTCGCTTGCCCTCTCCGGGCGAGAGTTCGCGGCAACCAGTCTACGCTGTACGCTTTTCGGCGAATGGCACCCATGGCGACCGGCCGCCTGCGCTTGGCGTGTCGGCAATCTACTTTCCCCAGCGGTTCCCCGATGGTGCGAGCGTTTCCGGGTGGGGAAGCGTGCTCGACTGGAGGTTCCCTCTGCTTCCGCACACGGAGTTAAGCGGCGAATTTTTTGCAGGGAAGGGCCTCGACTCTTTTGGCGGCGTTCCCGTTCCACAAATTTCTTCACAGGAATACAGCGAGTACCTGCAAGTTGGAGCGCCCGCCCTCGCTCAAATCCCAATGATAGGCGGCTGGTCGCAACTGAAGATCATCATCGACGCGCGAAATGAGTTTAACGTCGCCGTGGGTTCCGGGGGACGCAATGCACGCGACATGGCGCAGGATGCTTTCTTGTTTCCGGGCCTGCAGTATCTCTCGCCCCGAAATCAGACACTTCTCGTCAACTATGTTTTTCGCCCGCGTTCTGATTTGCTCTTTTCGCCCGAATACCGGCGATTGCGTACGTATCCATTGAGCGGCTCATCCGTGTCTGCTTCCCAGATCGGCATGGCTGCGGGATTTATTTTCTAATGACCAAGACTCTGCTCAGCGTCATCGCCATATTCCTGCTCGCCGGCTCTTTGTGCGCTGTGCGTGCTCAGGAGCCGCTTCAGGGTGGGTCCTCCGCGTCAGTCGTATCCGGCGAGGTTCGCCTAGCAGAAGAGAAATCAGGGAAGTTGCTGCGAGACTCATCCGGCGTGGGCATTTGGCTTGTTCCGTTCGGCACTGTCGAAACCGCGCGCTTGGACACGACTAGACAGACATTCCGGATGGTGCAGCACAACAAGCAATTTCATCCGCATTTGTTGATTGTGCCGCTGGGAAGCCTCGTCAAATTCCCGAATCTGGACCCCTGGTTTCACAACGTGTTTTCGCTCTATCGGGGAAAGCGTTTTGATTTAGGGCTGTATGAAGCAGGTTCGGAAAAAACGGTCCGATTCGACCGGCTCGGCCCTTCGTACATCTTCTGCAACATCCACCCGGAGATGATGGCCGTCGTCTTGACGGTTGACACCACGTTCTACGCCGTCTCCGATAAGCAAGGGCATTGGTCGGTTTCGGGCGTGCCGCCTGGGCGCTACCGTCTTCATGTTTGGGACGAGAACGCGGCGCCGGCGGCGCTGCACGCGCTCGATCGCGAGGTAGAAGTGGGACCAGGCGGCACCGTTGTCGCGCCGCTGAAAGTGCCGGTCACTCCCCACGACTGGTTGAATCACCCGAACCTCTACGGCCGCCCGTACGATACGAAGCAGTTGACGCCGGTCTATTAACCATGAGTGAAATATCGCGGTCATTGACTGTTCAAGGCGCTTCTGCCCACCTGCCGGGGCGGGAAGCGGGAAGCGGAGGTCGGATGGAAACTGTCTTGGTGGTGGAAGACAACCGCTCGATGCAGCGGACGCTGCAACGTTTGTTGGAACTCGATGGTTTCCTCGTGCAAGTCGCGGGCGATGGCGCCGCCGGCTTGGAATCGTTTCGAGCCGAGATTCCTTGCGCCGTGATTTTGGATTTGAAACTCCCCCGCTTGCCCGGGAAAGAGCTTTGCCGCTCGTTCAAAGCGCTCGCGCCGTCCGTGCCGATCGTCGTGCTCAGCGCGAACGCAGATGTGGAAGATAAGGTGTTGCTCCTGGAACTGGGAGCGGATGACTACGTCACGAAGCCATTCAGCCCGAAAGAATTGCTGGCCCGGCTGCGTCGGGCCATTCGTCGCGTCGCGGAGCCTGCGCTTCAGGTTACCAGCGCTCCCTCGAGTTCCGTTCCTCACGAACTTCTGATTCTGGGCGACACCACGATCGACTTCACCAGTATGGAGGCATCCCGCCAGGGAGAGCCCATCACCTTCACATCGCAGGAATTTAAGCTGCTCAAATTTCTCATAGCCTCGCCCGGAAGAGTGTTCTCGCGCGAGGAACTCCTGAATCAGGTCTGGGGCTACGAAAATTACCCGACCACTCGCACGGTCGATAACCACATCCTTCGCCTTCGGCAAAAATTGGAAACCGATCCCGCCCATCCTCGTTATTTCCTCACCGTGCACGGCACCGGATACAAGTTCGTGTCCGCAGCACCGTCGACCCCTGCCAAAGAGCCGGTGAAGAGGTAACCGATGACACGCTTGCGCCTTCGAACGCAGCTCTTGATCGGCACCCTGCTGATTATCTGCGCTTGGACAGGCGCCATTCTCTTGATCGTGCGGCATACCGTCCGGGGCGGAATCGCCCGGAACGTGCAGGCCGGAACGGAGGCTTCTCTGCGCGCCTTCGCCAACGTCCAGCACCAACGCGAGCTTGAACTCTCTCGCATGGCCGCCATGCTCGCAGAACTGCCCACCCTCAAGGCGCTGATGACCAGCGACGACCCGCTCACGATCCAGGACGGCTCCGAGCCCTTCTGGAAACTCGCGGGCAGCGATTTGCTCGTTCTGGCCGGGCCGAGTGGGCGCATCCTTGGCTTCCACGTCGTCAGGCCGGGGTGGTCGAGCCGCCTGATTCAGGAAGATTTGGAACGTTCTCTTGCGAGGGGCGAGGAAGCCGCCTGGTGGTATGCCGATGGGCAGCTCTATTGGGTTTTTCTCCGTCCGATTTCCGCAGGCGCGGGTGGGGAACTTAAGCCCCTCGGAGTGGTGGCCCTGGGATACCAGGTCGACTCCTCGGTCGCCGAACAGCTTTCTCTGGTTGCGGGAAGCCAGATCGCTCTCGCTATGCGCGACAAGGTTATCGCTTCAACTTTGTCTTCGGATGATGAAGATCAACTCGCCTCCTGGATCAGCAAGCAGGGCGCCAGTCGCGATACGTTCTCTCAACCTTTGACTCTGGGTTCCCATCCTTACGAACTTGCCTCTGTTTCGTTGCGGAAGAGCGCTCAGGCCCCGGTTCTCTGCTATGTTCTGATGCCGCTGGAACGAACCAACCTTTTTCTGCAAAGGCTTAACCGCACGATTTTCGTGCTCGGCGTCAGTGCCGTTGTCTTTGCTGCGCTGCTGCTTAGTTTCGTCTCGCGCACGATTACGCGTCCGCTTGAAGACCTGGTCGCGGGGGTGCGAGCGCTCGCGTCCGGCGACTATGGCTTTGCCATTACACCGCGCGGTAGCAGCGAAGTAGCCGAACTGGGCACCGCATTTGCAAAAATGCGCGCCGATCTGCTGGAGTCCCAGCGCCGCCGACTGGCTGCCGAGCGGACCGCCGCTGTGGGACGCGCAGCCGGCTCTCTTTCTCACGACCTGCGGCACTACCTCTCCACCGTGGTCGCGAACGCGGAGTTTCTGTACGAAAGCGAAAAACTGAAGCTCGATCGCGATGAGGTCTACGGCGAAATACAGGTCGCCTGCTCGCAAATGACCGATCTGCTTGATTCCCTCCGCGAATTATCGCGCGAGGGTCCTGCGATTTCTCCTGCTCCCGGCATTCTGGACGACTGCGTTCGCCGCGCGATCGAGTCCGTCCTGGCGCGCCCCGAACTGCGGGATTCGTCCATCACCGTGGCGGCTTCGGGAGATATGGCAGGCGTCTTTGACGCCAGGAAGATGCAGCGCGTCTTCTTTAATCTCTTGCTGAATGCATGCGAAGCGTGCGTCCCGGTCGAGTCGCAGATTCGTGTCGACATCCAGTCTCTGGCGGATTCGTTCGAAGTCCGCATAACGGACAATGGATCGGGCGTCCCCGTTTCCATTCGAGCTTCTTTGTTTGACCCATTTGTCAGTGCGGGCAAGCCGAACGGCACCGGCATGGGACTGGCGATCGTGAACAAGATTGTCGAGGATCACGGGGGCTCCGTCAGCCTCGAAGCTTCATCTGTATCGGGCAGCACCTTCGTCGTCCGCATACCGCGTGCTCTGCCGCAAGCCAGCGATCCACTAACGTGTCTGCCGACGGCGGCGCAGAGAAGTTCGCTTCCCTCGGACTAACCTTTACCTCCGGCTAGTCGGAGCAGTGGGGTTTTCCTCCGCCCAGCGACACTTCCGCGTAAGCACGGATAACAGCTGGGTGGCCTGCCGGTGCCTTTCCGGCAGGTTCCGCTGGATGCAGCGGCGGCTTCTGGCTGGCATGGGGCGATTCATATGTCGCGCCAGAGCTGCCGCTACATCGCGGATCCCGGGACGGGCTTGACGGATCCTGGCCCGGGAGGTGAATCGGGAGAGATTTTAGGTGGTTTGCGAAGCGGGATTGCTACGCAGGTGTCTTTCAACTGTCAAAAGCTTGTAACTGTGACGAAAGAGGCAGAGGCCGCGACAGCTCTCAGGTTGAAAGCGCAGTCCGAACACAGATAATTCCGACGGCGCCAGGCGAGGCGCCCGCGATCGACAACGAAAATGTAAACGTATTCGTCGCGGATCAATGTCCTACGCGTTCAATCTTCAAGACGTGGATCGTGTCAGTCTTCTCGTCGAAAGTGCCTGTGATGCGCACCTTCTTCGCGGCCAGTTCGCGATCGATATTCTGATCATCCAGCTTGTAGACCTTCTTCCCGGACTGCAGCACAAATCTTCCGCCGCGCTGCGTGATGCAGTGCCACACACAGTCTGCGGGAGTCTTTCCGAAGTCCCCCGTTTTTAACATTTCCTTGTGGGACCGGCTAAGCGAATGGACGTTCATGGCGCACTGCGAATCGGAGATGACCCCTTTGAAGACTCTCTCCTCCTGGCCGCGCGCAGAAAGCGCGCCAAGCGCAAGCAAGACTGCCGTTAGCGTAATCAATTGAGCGTATTTTCGAACCATTTGTGCCCTTTCCCTCACTCTTGGCGTTTTCATTTCGCGTTTTGCTCCACTATAAACTTCATGGTCATACCCTCGTGTCGCGAGCTGCAGATCACAGTACACACCACGAGATACTCGCCAGGCTGGTCCGGCGCCTTCAGGTCGAATTCCTGAACGCCCGGTCTTAGAAGCAGATCCCAGCCGGGGACCGGCTTGCGATCGGGCGTTAACAGCTCGAAACCATGCACGGACCCGTCGCGATTGCGGTTTTTCGCCTTGATGGCTGTAATTCTCAGATGAACGAGCTCTCCGGCAGCAACGGTAATTACGGGCTTATCCTGTCCCGCAATCTTGAACCGGCTATCGTGATCGGCGAGGACGTCGATGACGCGCTCCTGTGCCTGCTGTCGCGCTCGGACTTCAACCGTGGCAGTCAGGGTGCACAAGACTGCGATACTCAGGATTCGCACCGCAGCGCGCTTGTACCCTCGATCCCTGTTTGTGTCGCTTCGCATCGCTATTGCGTCATGTACCACAAGATTAGTTTGGCGTCCCGGTCGGTAATGGTCGCTCGGACGCGCATATGGCGAAGGACGGTCGCCATCACCCGTGGCGGGTATTTGTCCGGCGCGACGTGGCACCGGCCGCAGTTCTGCCGGAACCTCTTCTCGCCCTCTGCAAGCGAAAACTCCTGGTTCTGTGCTGTTCCGCTCCCGGCGCTCGTCACAGCGCGTGCTGAGACCGAAGTGCTCTTTGAACGGCCCTGCGCGCGCGCCGCCTGGGCAACTCCGAGGCTCATAGTGCAAATTGCCGCAGCAATCATAAGGGTGCGCATCAGTTCATTTCTCCGTTCCCCAGCGGCAGAACGAACCTGTAGGTGACGCCCACCGTCCAGACGTTCTCGTTCCCTTGCGCGCTGAACTGTCGCCCGTAACTGCTGACCCCGCGGAGATCGCTCCGAAAGTAGTAATTCACCCCCAATTCAAACTGCTTGGTGTCGACCGGCAGCGGATCTTCTGCCGGTGCCTTCCCGACGAAGTACTGCTGCATCCTGCCCACCAGCTGCACGCGGCTGAAGAAGTCCTGCCCCTTCGTGATTTGACTCAAGCGGTACGCTGGTTCAATCCAGTAACCGCTCCCTTGCGAAGACCGCGCATATTCGCTGCGCAAGTCGAGCGGCACAACGGAGGGCTGCCATTCGAAATGAAAGCCAAACGCATTCGAATGGTCGTCTTGCAACAAGTGCTGAAACGAAGTTCCGATCTCGACCCGCGGGCCGGGGAAGAAAAATCCCACGCGCCCTCCGGCGAGGCGATCCGAATCCAGTCGGGAAATCGTGCTTAGCACGGAGAAGTATGCGGCGTAGTTCAGGTTCACCCGCGGGCTTATGCTGAAACCCCCGCGCGCCATGGCTCCCGTTCCGGCCCCGCTTGGACCGGTTCCCAGCGGCAAGATGAGCGGATCGCTTTGCAGATCGCGGATCCAGATCGGGTAGAGCCGCTCGTTGTAAATGCCGAACGGCGTCAGATAGCGTCCTACCGTCACCGTAAGATACGGATTCGCGATGTAGTCGAGTTGCAAGTAGTCGACCTCTTTTTCTACGGTGCCATGGAAAGAATTGCTTCCCGGTGGTGTCGAGAGGTCCGACTCGAACGTGTCGCGCGACTCGATCAGCCAGTGTTCTCCAAGCGGGACCAGGAACACCGGCGAAATCAGAGGATCGAGATGTGGTTGTCCGCCCTCAAATGGCGTGATGAATCCCATTCCAGCGCTGAATACAGGGACAGGTTTCGGGAGAGTGGGTGAGTCCTGTTGACTCTGTGCGTTAGCCCAAAGTGGTAGCGCCAGCAGCAATAGCACGCTGCCTGCCAGGCATTTCGAAGCGACTGCGATCGCCCTCGTGAGAGCAGACCGCGCCAACCGGGGCGACGCGGTAGCGTCGATATGACAGATCATTTGTTTTCCTAACAACGCTAGCCAACGTACATCGCCCCGTGCGCGCGGCCCGGCGTGCTGCCGAGCCACGTATACCTTGTGATAGTCGCGGGTCCCGTTTGCCAGGTCAACGCTCTCGCCAACCACTGGTGCCGAACTGATCATTCACCTCTGCGATGCCAACACGTGTGGATGCGCTTGACCCGCCGAGGCGCAGATATTGCCCCCGGGAGACCGAAGCCCTGTCAACGATCCTGACCGCGGCGAGTCAATGGCAGTTTCGAGAGCACCAAAGAAATTCATCTGCTCAACTATTTGATCACCCACACGTCCAGCACAGCTGTCGTGTCGTCCACCGTAGCAAACACGAATCCATTCTCGAACCGCTTCAGCGCAATCCCGAATGCGGAACCTGGCGCTGAATCCACAGAGAACTCCGCCACGAATTGGCCCGTTCGAGTGAATTCCACCACTTCGCTCGGCTGATTCGGATCGGGATTCACCGCGTCACCCTGTGTGGAAATGAAATCGCCGTTGCCGGTCAGAACGAGCCCCAGGGGTCCGTGCAGGTGCGTCTGGTCCTGAACCACGGCATTGCCCATCCCGGCATCGCTCTTGCGCGTGCTCGCATTCGCGATGGCGAAAATCGCGTTATCGCCGGTAGAGGAGACGTAGAGCGTATCGGTACGGTCATCGAGAGCCAGCCCCGTCGGTCCTACCACGAACGCCGCCGGATCGCAGCGGTGCACATACCCGGATGCAATCTGTGTTTCGCTTTCGACGACAAGCCGGTGGCCCTTGCCCTGCCCCCCGGCGACTCGCAGGTTCAGTCGCGTCACCGTCCCGCTCAGCGCGTTCGCGACGAAAACCAGCGAGCGTTGTCCGTCGCTCTTTACCGTCATGTCCCACGGCCCGTTAAGGAGGCTCGCACTGGTGAGCTGTTCGACCATGTGCCCGTGCTGGTCGATCACCAGCACTCCACCCTGTCCGACGTTCTGGCCTGGACCGCTCTCCGCCGTGCACGTTCCACTGCCATCGGTACTGGGCAAATTGCCCACCAGCACAAACCCACCCTTCAGAACACCCAGCGCCGTCGTCAAACCAATGCCGGATTCGCCCTGAAAGAACAGGGTTGGACTGGCATCATTGTTGACGCGCACGATGGTAGTTCCGGTACCCTGCAGATTGCTGGCAGCATTGAAGTTCGAAACGATAATGTCACCCGGCCGCAGCGGGCCGCCGCGCGGGAACCCATTCGGCACGAACGCGATACCGTATGGGTTGACATCGCCGTTCGCCGGCACCGTGGAATTCGAGAACGTCGGCGCTGGTGTGAGCTGGGGAAGAACCGCAGTGCGGCTGGCCTCATTGTGCTTCGCGCTCGCATTCACGGCCGCAAACGCCACGATCAGCGCGGCAAGAGCCAAAATCCTTCGGGAGCTTGTTTTACTCATTTCGTCTGCATCCTTTCTCGTTGTGAGCAATATTGCCGGGCGCTTGGCATCATCGCGCTCGAGGAAAAGCAGATTGTCCTGGTGCCGTCCGGGCCGTGTAAATTCCGCGTAAATTATCGTTCGAGTCGGTATGATCGCCGGCCGCAGTGATGTACACCTCTCTTCAGCGGGCATAGGCGCCCATGCGTTGGCGTGTGCCAGTCAGGAAAGAAGCGGTGCGGAGGTTTACATGAAGAGCGCTCTCCGAAAGATCGTCGCTGCTGCTGCCCTGGCTGCTTGCGTTGGCGCGTCTGCCTGGGCAGCGCCGAACGCGCATCCGATCGATCGCAAGCGATCAAAAATCGTGGTTCATGTTTACAAGACGGGCCTGTTCTCAATCTTTGCGCATAACCACGAAATCGAAGCGCCGATCGAATCAGGAGAAGTGGTCGCCGGTACTGGCGAGCCGTCCGTGGCCATATGTGCGGACGCGAACAAGCTACGCGTGCTTGACCCTGAAGTTTCCGCTGGAACTCGATCCCAAATTCAGAAGACGATGGAGTCGTCCCAGGTCCTTGACGCCGGTCATTACTCCAATATTTGCTTCCATTCGACCGCGGTCCAGCCGAAAGGGATCGGTCGCTGGCTCGTAAACGGGGTTTTCGAGTTGCACGGCCGGAAACGTCCCGTCGCAACGGTCGTCACACTGAAGGACGGGCGGTACGCGGGATCGCTGGTTCTCAAGCAGACCGAGTTCGGTATCACTCCCATCGCCATAGCAGGCCGAACTGTCAAAGTGAAAGACCAAGTGACAGTTGATTTTGACATTGCGCTATCCCAATGATTCCATGTGCTGGGTGGCATCGCTACGCGCGAAGGAAATCGGAAGCGAATGTTACGCTTGCGTCGCTGCTTCCGCTGGTTCTGAACCCGCTTTGGCGAGGAACGAAGCCAACTGGCTCGGATCGCTGATCGGCGGATAGCATGTGGTCTCGACGCAAACGATTGCCTGAGGTATGGCGGCGTCGAGGTGCGGCAGGGTGTCGCGCAGTGCCGGCGCCAGAGATGCGGAGGCGGCTTTTCCAGGCGTTACGCGCAGCAGCGCTTTGCCATAACGGTAGACGCCGTTCGCGGCGGTTTCCAGCGCGGCCGATTTCGGATCATTCGCGCCTCCGAGAATCACAACCTGCAAAACGCCCCGCGTGTGCAACAGCACAGCGAGCCCGTACGTCGCGGCGAAAATCCCGTATTGCCCGGCGCGCCCGGCAAACGCCTCCAGAGTTTTCTCCGCCCATTCGGAATAGAGCCGCTCGCCGGTGAACGCGTACAGTCGCTCGAGTACGATTGCGGCGGCGCTGTTCGCTCCCGGAGTCGGCGAATCCTGCAGCGCCTTGCGACGGACTTCCAGGCCTTGCATCGGCGGCGCATCCTTTGCGCGGTCGAAAAATCCGCCGGCCTCAGGATCGCCGAAGCGTTCGACGGCCAGCCGCATGCACCGTTCGGCGCGCTCGAGATAGCGATGCTCGAGCGTGACTTCGTACGCGTCAAGCAGCGCCCCCGCGGCGAAAACCTGGTCGTCGAGCGAGCCCTCGAGTTTCGGCTCGCCCACGCGATGCAGAAACCCTCTCGCTTCATCCCAGGCTTCAAGCTGCAGGCGTTCCAACGTTTTCAGGGCGAACGCGCGGCAATCGTCGCGCTGCAAAACGCGGCCCGCTTCCAGATATGCGGAAGCGAACATCGCGTTCCACGCTACGTACACCGTTTGGTCGACTGCCGGAGTGGGCTGGCGCAGCCGGCGCGCGTCGAGCAGTTTTCCCTGGGCCCGGGCAAGCAGAAGCCGCGCATCCGCCTCGCTGATCCCCATTTCGCGCGCGACAGTTCCAACCGGCGCGGCCACCCACAGAACATTCTTTTCAGGATTGTGGTGCATTTCCCCATGCGCCTGCACGTCGTAATAAATCTCGATTGCGCGCGATTCTTCCGGAGCCAGTGCCGCGCGCGCTTCGCCGAGCGTCCAGGTGAAGTAATCTCCGTCATCCTCGAGCGTCTGATCCGCATCCTGGCTGGCGTAAAAACCGCCGCGCTGCTGATCGGAGAGAACTTCATTCACCCAGGAAATGATTCCTTCGGCCGTTTCGCGGTAGCGCGCCGTGCCGAATGCCTGGTAGCCGTGCAGGTAATTCTTCAGCAGCTCGGAATTGTCGTACGACATCTTCTCGAAGTGCGGGACGCACCAGCGTTCATCGACGGAGTAGCGGTGGAATCCTCCGCCCACTTGGTCGTGGAAGCCTCCCGCCGCCATTCCGTCCAGCGTGCGTTGCACGACCTGGTGCAGGCTCGCGCCGCCGGGCCACACGCGCCGTTCGAGAAGCAGCTCGATCGCCGAGGAGTGTGGAAACTTCGGCGCTTGGCCGAACCCGCCGTTCTTCTCGTCAAACAAGCGCAGCGCTCCGCTCACGATCGTGTCGACCATTTCCGCGTCGACAGCCGCGCGCGCTCCCTCGAAAATTTCCGCCTTGGCCACCGCGTCTTGCAGTCCTTGCGCGGAAGCGTCGATTTCCGCGCGCCTCGACTGGAACGCCTCGGCCACCGCAATCAAAATGCGCCGGAATCCGGGCCGGCCCATCATGTCATCCGGCGGAAAATACGTTCCGCCGAAAAACGGCTTGCCGTCCGGCGTCAGGAAAGCGGTGAGCGGCCAGCCGCCTTGCCCGGAAATTGCGCTGATGGCGGACTGGTAGCGCGAATCGACGTCGGGACGCTCGTCGCGGTCCACCTTGATGGGAACGTAATGCCGGTTGATCAGCGCCGCGATCTCGGGATTCTCGTAGCTCTCGCGGTCGATGACGTGGCACCAGTGGCACCACACCGCGCCCACATCGAGCAGGATCGGCTTCGATTCCGCGCGAGCCTTTTGAAAAGCCTCTTCGCTCCATTCGTGCCAGTCGACAGGCTGATGCGCCGCGGAGCGCAGATACGGGCTCGCGGCATCTTTCAACCGATTGGCGGTTTCGTTTGTCACCAGGTGCTTCGCTTACTGGATCGGATTTTCGTAGCCGGCATCGCGCGGGTCGATGGGCTTGCGGCCCGCGAACCCTTCGTCCTGCGCATGATAGAAACGGATGCGGTCCTCGCCCAGCTTCCAGCAGAGGTAGACGTCCTTGTTGTCGATGCGCGCGGGAAAATCGAGCAGGCCCATCTCGAGGTCTTTCACCACGCAGCCCGTCGCCTGGATGCGCTCCAAAGCGTCGCGCAACGACCCCTCGAATTTCGTGCGGATCGCTCGCCACTTGGCCGCCTTTTCGTAAGGAACCTGCATCCCGCCGGAAAGCTGGATTCTTTCGGCAAGCGCGCCGAGCTTTTTCTCGGGCTCGGACATCTTGCGGCGCGCTTCCATCGCTTCGATCAGGACGGGCTCGAGCTGCACGCGCAAGCGCTCCGCTTCTTTCAACGAAAATAATTTCGATTCGCCTTCATCGGCCATGTGGCCACTCCTGGAACTCGGGGGGGGCGCCCCGAAGCTTCGCGCGGCCCGGCACCGGACCGAATGCGCCGGCGCAAAAATGCCCGCACCTCGCGGCTTCAGCCGCCGATATAAACCATCGTCCGCGAAGGCGGCACAAACCCCGGCTCGTTGATGCGGTGCCCCTTTTCCTTTTCGTGCACGATGGCGAAAATCTCGTCGGCGATTTCGCGGTCGGTTGCTCCCCCGCGTAACAGTGATTTTAAATCGTGATCGTCCTTGCTGAAAAGGCAGGTGCGCAACTTGCCATCCGCCGTCAGCCGGATCCGCGAACAAAATCCGCAGAAGGGCTGCGTGACCGGCGCGATCAGCCCGATTTCCCCGTGATTGTCCCCGAAACGGTACTTCCGCGCCGTTTCGCTGCGCTCGTGCACCACCTGCACCAGCGGCCAGCGCGCCGCGATGCGCGCGTGAACCTCCGCCGCGGGAACCACCATCGAGCGCGTCCACGCGCGGTCCGCGTCCAGCGGCATGAACTCGATGAAGCGCATGATCAGGTCGCGCTCGCGCGCAAATTCCGCGAACGCTTCCACTTCGTCGTCGTTGAACCCGCGCACCAGTACCGCGTTCACTTTCACCGGGCGCAGCCGCGAATTCTGCGCCGCATCGATTCCCGCCATCACTTGATCGAACGCCTTCGTGCGCGTGATGCGCTCGAATCTCGCGCGGTCCAGCGAATCGAGGCTGATGTTGATGCGGTCCAGCCCGGCGGCGATCAGCGCCTCGCAGCGGTCCGCCAGCAGATGGCCGTTGGTGGTCATGGAAAGGTCGCTCACTCCCAGCGCCTTCAGCCGCGCGATGAAGTTTTCGACCCCCGGCCGCACCAGCGGCTCGCCGCCCGTCACCCGAACCTTGCGAATGCCCAGCCGCACCAGCAGCGCCACCAGCCGCTCGTATTCCTCCCATTCGAGCAGCTCGTCGTACGCCACGTGATTTTCCGGATTGGCCGACCGGCAATACACGCAGCGGAAATTGCAGCGGTCCGTCACCGACACGCGAAGGTCGCTGATCGCGCGTCCGAATTTGTCCACCAGCCTCATCGCTCTTCTTCCGTTGGATGACCCGGCCCCGCCGGGCGGATCAAATCCTGATCCACACTCCATTGCGAGCACTCCACAATGAAAAAGCCCAATTCCGCTCTGGAATTGGGCGACAAGTCCCCGCTCTCCGTCCTCAGCGGGAACCTTCTCCTTTCCAAAACGCGGCCGCCGTTCCAGCGGCTCGCGGCGGGCCTCGCATCGCCCGTCAGCGGGAGGCCTGGGCGTTTCCGCCCGGACCCTCAGCCCGAAAATTCGGGCATCGCCCTCCTGCCGTCGGTTTTCGCTCCATTAGGCGCGGAGGGTCGGAGAAATCATCCTCATTCTACGCCGTGGGCAACATGCGCGCAATGAAGAGCGAAGCGCCGCCGCCGTTACGCGGATGCAACCCCACTGGCGTCCGACGCTGGCCGGTCCTGCGAATGTGGTAGAGTTGCCCTCCGATGCGGATCTTCGTTCTCGGCGCGGGCGGGACCGGCTCGCTCCTCGCACATCTCCTGGCGCGCCAGGGCCACACCGTGTGGTGCGGCGACCGCGATGTCGAGCGCGCGCGCCGTTTCCTCGGCAAAAAGAGTCAAATTCCGGTGCGCGAAGCCAACGCCCGCAACCTGTGGTCCATCGTGCGCGCCGGCCGCGGCGCGAATCTGGTGATCAACGCGTCTCCCGCCGTCTTCAATCAGATCGTCATGCGCGCCGCGCTGCGCCTTCGCGCGCACTACCTCGATCTGAACGCGCACTTGACGCGCAGTCTTTTCAAGCCCGAGCAGTACCGCTTCCACCGGCGCTTCGTGGCCAAGAATCGCGCCGCCCTGATTTGCGCCGGCGTTGCTCCCGGGCTGACAAATCTGCTGGCGAAGCGCGCCGCGGAAATGCTCGACGCGGTCGAATCCGTTCAGATTCGCCTGTTCGAAAGCACGGAGAGCAAGGACCCTGTCTCCACCTGGTCGGCCGACGGCGCCTACGACGAGGCCATCTCCCGCCCGCGCATTTATCGCCAGGGCCGCTTCCAGCTGGCCAAACGCTTCGCCGAACGCGAGAAGTTCCGTTTTCCGCCGCCCATCGGCGAAACGCCCGTCTACCTCGCCGCGCAGGACGAAATTTGCATGCTGCCCCACGTCATTCCCGCGCGCGACATGGACGCCAAAATCGGCGGCAACGATTTCGAACGCCTCTATCGCTGGTATCGCCAAGGACGCCTCAACCGCTCAGCGGGCCTCGTCCGCAAGCGATTCCCCACTACGCCCACTCCGCGCCAGGTCGCCAAGCTGATCCGCCGCGGCATTCTCGAGAATGCGCGCTTCGCGGCCGCCGTTCTGGTGCGCGGTCTCAAAGACGAGCAGCCGCTCCTCATCCGCTGGGACGCCAGCGTTCCCACTCTCTACCAGATTCGTCGGCGCGGTTTGATGGCCACGCCGATTTCCTACGCTACGGCTCACATCGCCGCGATTTTTGTGAAGCATTTTCCGCGCGATGCAGCCGGTGTGTTCGGGCCCTCCGAATTGTCGCAACCCACGCGCCGCGCGATCGTCAACGATATTCGCTCGCGCGATTTCCGCATCGCCATGAAACTCGCGCGCCTCAAACAGCCCCCCGACCAGGAATTCGAACCGGCCTGATCGATCGGCACGCCCTCCCGCCGTCTCGTTCCCCGCCTTCACGCTTTTGCGGCCCCCTCCCGTGTCATCCCGCTTGCCCTGAGTGAAGTGGCGAAGGGAGCGTAGCGAAGGGAACCCAGTCGCGCGTTTTCTGCGCGAATACCTCCCGTGTCATCCCGCTTGCCCTGAGCCCGGCGAAGGGAACCCAGTCCCGCCGCCTTTGCGGGAATGGGGCTGCGCGCATTTTGCGCCCCGGATGCGTGCCTGGAAGGGATCTGCTTTCCCCCTCTGGCGCAGCATCGCCAGAATCTTTGTGGGTCGTGGCTTCAGCCACGACATAAGCACTGCAAAATCACTCCGGTTGCAGCAACCGTTCGCCAACCGCGCCGTCATTCGGAGGGCCGTCTTAGGCCCGAAGAATCTCTCTTCCTGCCGTGCCCGCGTTTTTCGCTTTTTAGGGGGCCGGAGCTTCAGCTCCGACATTCACCGGATCCTCCTGAGTGGGCTTTAGCCCCTGAGGTCTTGGGGCATTGGAACTTCCAAGCGATCCAGCGTCCGCCTCAGTCCATCCACTCCCGCGAGCGACCCACCGCCTTTTTCCAGTATTGATACAACTCCTCGCGTTTCCCCGCGCCCATTCCCGGCTCCCATCGCCGGTCCGCCCTCCACCGCGCGCGCAATTCATCCGTGCCGGAGAAAAATCCCACCGCCAGCCCCGCCGCGAATGCGGCGCCCAGCGCAGTCGTTTCCTGAATCGCCGACCGCACCACCGGCCGCCCCAGCAGGTCCGCCTGAATCTGCATCAGCAAATGATTCGCGCTCATTCCGCCGTCCACGCGCAACTCGCCCAGCGCAATCCCGGAATCGTTCTCGATCGCTTCGGCCACTTCGCGGACTTGAAACGCGGTCGCCTCCAGCGCGGCGCGCGCGATGTGCCCCTTGTTCACATACCGCGTCAGCCCGGCAATCAACCCGCGCGCCTTGGCGTCCCAGTGCGGCGCGTACAGCCCGGAAAACGCAGGCACGAAATACACGCCTCCGTTGTCGTCCACCGTTTGCGCCAGCGTTTCGACCTCCGCGCTATTCTCGATCAAATTCAAGTTGTCGCGCAGCCACTGCACCAGCGCTCCCGTAATCGCGATGCTTCCCTCCAACGCGTACTTCGCGCGCTGCCCACTGAATTGATATCCGACCGTGGTCAGCAGCCCGTGCCTCGACGCGACCGCTGCCTCTCCCGTGTTCATCAGCAGGAAACATCCTGTGCCGTACGTGTTCTTCGCCTCGCCTGCCTGAAAACATGCCTGGCCCACCAAGGCCGCCTGCTGATCGCCCAGCATCCCCGCAATGGGCACGCCCTGGATCGCCGGCAGCGCGGCCTCGCCATACACCTCGCTGCTCGAGCGGATTTGCGGCAGGATCGCTGCGGGAATTTCCAGCGCGTCGACGATGTCCGTGTCCCAGCTGCGCGCTCGAAGGTTCATCAACTGCGTGCGGCTGGCATTCGTTATGTCGGTGGCGTGGATTCCTCCGCGCGGCCCGCCGGTCAACCGCCACAGAAGAAAACTGTCGATCGTCCCAAACAGAACGTCGCCGCTGCCCGCTCTTTCGCGTACCCCTGGAACGTTCGCCAGCAGCCAGCGGATTTTCGGCCCGCTGAAGTAGGTCGACAGCGGCAGCCCCGTCGCCGCGCGAAAACGGTCTTGCCCGCCCTGCGTCGCAAGCTCGGCGATCAGCGCCGCAGTGCGCGTATCCTGCCAGACGATCGCGTTCGCCACCGGCGCGCCCGTTCGCCGGTCCCACAACACCGTCGTCTCGCGTTGATTGGTGATCCCGATGGCGGCCAGGTCCGTCGAACGCAGCCGCGCTTGCGCGAGCGCCGCCTCGATCGCTTCCAGCGTGCGCGTCCAGATTTCCTCCGCGTCGTGTTCCACCCAGCCGGCCTGCGGATAAATCTGCCGGTGCTCTTTCTGCGCGACCGATACGATGCGCGCCTCGCGGTCAAACACCATGAAACGCGTGCTCGTCGTTCCCTGATCGATGGCCCCAACGTAATCGCCCATGATTTCCCGGCTCTCCACCCGCCGCCGCCCAATCATCCCGCGTCGCCGCAGCGTCCAGTGGACGTATCATAGCGCCGCCCGACGCGTCTTCTGGTTGTGTCATCCCGCTTGCTTGCACTGCTTGCCCTGAGTGAAGTGGCGAAGGGAGCACAGCGAAGGGAACCCGGTCCCGCCTTTTGCGAACCGGCGGTGCGCGCATTTTGCGTCCCGGATGCCGTGCCGGGGAGGGATCTGCTTTTTCTTCGTTTGGCCCCACGTTTCCCCATTCGCCACGGATTTGAATTTCGAATCTCGTTGTCTTGAATTTTCGCGTACCGCGCGTCCGAAGCCGGCTCACGCAGCACCAACTGCCGCCACCAACTCACCAGGCGCGGGTGCCCTACCGTCCCGCCTTTTGGGACGGTGGGTCTTTGCTACCGTCCGAATTCGCATTCCGCGTCGAATTTCGGCTCTCTCTTCTCGCGTTCCTCTTACCGCGCCTCGCCATCCGCCCTCCACTCCGCCCTGTCATTCTGAGGGCCGTCTTGCGACCCGAAGAATCTCTCTTCCCGCCGCGTGGCGGCGCGGCCTCCGGCCCGATCGGACCCGCATCGGGCTATGGGTCGCTTTGGGTGCGCCACGCGCGCGCTTTCCCCTTGCATGCCGCCCTTCCTGCGTTATATACTGAACCATATGGTTCAGTATACCAAGGCCCGCCTCGATGCCTCCTTCGGCGCGCTCTCGGACACCACACGACGCGGCGTTCTCGAGCAGCTCGGCCGTGCGGATGCTTCGATCACGGACCTGGCCGTGAAGTTCCACATGACCCTCACGGGCATGAAGAAGCACGTCGGCGTCTTGGAGCAGGCCGGCCTCGTCACCACCAAGAAGGTCGGGCGCGTGCGGACCTGCAAGATCGGCCCGCGCCGTTTGCAGCAAGAGACGGCCTGGATCGAAAGGTATCGCCAGGTTTGGGACGCACGCTTCAACGAGTTGGACAAGCTTGTCGAGCAATTAAAACGAAAGGAGAAGGTCGATGGAAGCAAGAAGAGGAAGTGAGGTCACACCGATGAAGAACCGCACGACTGTGGAACGGAAGTCCGACCGTGAGCTCGTCGTCATGCGAACTTTTAACGCTCCGGCGCGCATCGTGTACGACGCCTGGACCAAGCCCGAGCTGTTCAAGCAGTGGTGGGCGCCGAAATCCATGGGCATGTCCCTGCGTTCCTGCGAGATGGATGTTCGTGCCGGGGGCAGGTACCGTTTGGTGTTCGATGCTCCGCCCCCAAACGAGTTCTTCGGCAGGTATATCGAAGTAACGCCCCACTCGCGCCTCGTCTGGACCAATGACGAGGGGAGTGAAGCTGGGCCCGTCACCACCGTGACCTTCGAGGAAAAAGCTGGCAAGACGCTGTTGGTCCTGCACGAACTCTATCCTTCGAAGGAAGCTCTCGACGCTGCCGGCACCGGGGCCGCGGATGCCATGAACGAGACGTTCGAGCAACTGGACGACCTTCTCGTCACCCTGGGCGCCAGCGCGGGACGCTCATGAAGCCGTCGATCGCTTGTACCAATGGCGCTTTTCGTCCAACTGCATTGCCTGTGCCTGTTTTGCGGAGGGCAAAGACGCTCGCGATTTCTCCGAAAATAAGCTGCTGTGCAACCGATACCGGTTGACGCAACCATCCGATGGACGTTTCATAGCGGCTGCCGGACGCGCGCCGCGGCGCGCCCGCCCTTCGCCCCGGCAGCCGTTCTCGACTCCGCCTGTCATTCTGAGGGCCGCCTCACGGCCCGAAGAATCTCTCTTCCTTCCGTGTGGTTTTTGCTTGTGTCATCCCGAACGTCGGGGTCCCCGGCACGCTGCTGTTCGCGTGCTGGGGTGGCAGCTCAGTCACGCGTTTTCTGCGCGAACGGGGGTGCGCGCATTTTGCGTCCCGGATGCCGTGCCGGGGAGGGATCTGCTTTTGCTTTTGCTAGCGTGGGGCTTTTCGCTTTCATTCCACCGGATCACCCCGCCAGCTTAGGAGGGCGGGGTTTCAACCCCGCCGTAACTCGCCCAACAAAACATCCCCCACCTCAGTCAAGCCGTCCCCCGCGCCCAGCGCGTTCCGACTCCCGCTCGCCCATCCGTTCGAGCTTTGCATTCGACTCGTTCGTTCTTCCCTGACTACTGGCAGACGCGCACGGCTCAAAATCGTGTGACAGTCACGCTGGTTCGATCTCATTCACTGCTACCGACAGCATCAGATGTGATTAGCTATTGATCCATTTCTGGTGCTCTTGCTTCAGCCTTCGCAGATCACGCCCAGACAGGTACCACCGCTTGTCAGCCGCGTCGTCGATGAATAGCGCCTTGACATTTTCACCAGCCGCTGACAGATCGTCTGTCATTTCTGAGCACGAATCTCCTTCCTTTAACATGATCGGCAGAGCAGAGGGTACGATACGGAAGTGCCTCTTACCGTCCTGAGGCTTGTGATATGTCCCGCCCCAGCCAGTGCATTTGACAGGGCGACGCCCGATGTTGGTTACGTCGGCCACTACGTATAGCTTGTCGCTTGCACCCTGTACCGGCAGATCCGGGGTCAGTTGGTACCATTTCCCGTCTGGGGTCTTCACTACACGGCGGATGTGTACTTTGACTCTTATCCTTGCCCGGTCCCGCAAATCTCGATAAAGGTTCCATCCAAGAGCGATACTGGAAAGGGCTGCTCCGTAGAACGCTAGTAAACTGGTCAGAGTAACTGGATCGCTTTTCACACGTTCCCTCGCCCGCATGGAGGGCTACGCGCTCATTGCGCGCCTGCCGCCCAAGATGATGCGGCTTGCTGGCGGGCGCGACTACCTGTACTTTGGCGGGTAGTGCCGAATCAGCCATCCAGCAATAGTGATAGAATCGCGCGCGGTGTGGCGAGCACGCTTCGAGGGAGCTAGAGGCAATGCCAAGAATTCGAGCCGCCGCATATAGGGGAAAACATGCAAACGCTCCAGTTCACTCACGCATTGCGCCAGATTGTCCTAGCAACGCAGGCAGATCAACTGGTGGGTTTTCTCTCCCGGTTCCTCGCCAAGGGAAACTTCAATATCACGGATCAGGACAGACAGACATTTTCAATTCTGCTGTTCGAGTCCCGTGTCGCGATTGCCGAGCTTTTGAAAGCTGAAGATACAGGTAAGATCGTCAAGGCGCTAGGGGTCGACGAAATATACGAGCCGCCGCGCCTCGCAAGGATGTTGGCAGCGATGACTAATCAGGGCCAAGCGGCGGGGATTTGGCAAAACAACGACTATTACCGCGAATTTTTCAGTTTCAACAACACGATTGAGTGGCTAATCAAAGTGGAGAAAGCTTGTTCTCAACTATTGGAGAAGGACAAACTCGGAGAGACGAAACCGGAAGAAGTAGTTGAAATAGAACTTGCTGACTACGAAGGCACGAGCGTCGAGATTCAAAGGGTCACCAAGTTATTCGACCTCCTGTCAAACCTACACACCAACCTCGCGCGCGTTTTAGGAATCGGGGATGCGCAGCTGAAGGTCGTAATTCTCGACTCTGGCAGCAACCTCCTTGTCGGACTAAAAACAGCAGTCGACATAGTAAAGCTGATCAGCGGCTTGTTTAAGGAGATTTGGGACAAAATCAAATACGGGCGTTTTGAGGATTTCGACAGGAAAATTGACTCCATATCCAAGGGATTGACGGTGACAGCGGTAATTCAGCAACAGATTGAAAACAAGACCCTCGACGAAGAAACTGGCAACAACTTGAAGTACAGAATTCTGGCGGACATGACTACCCTCGTTGGAATCGGCGCCATGCTACCAGCCACAGAGCTGTCAGAACAGGTAGACAGGGAACGACTCCTCACTGAGAAGCGAGGTATAAAGCTGTTAGAAGCCGGGAAAGAAGAGCCCCAATGAACTGCGCGCGGAAGTCTCAGGCCACGCGCTCGTTCCGCGCGCGATTCGACGGATTGAAACACTGCCCCGATTCGCCATCGCGCCCTGTTTCCACGCCTTGCGCATCCCAGCGGCCTGCTCCTCGCGATACTTCTTCGACCGCTGCTTCGGGGTTGTAGCAAATTGCCCCGCGCGTAGCCGATTGCGGCGCCCCTCGAATGGCCTCGCGCTACGCAACCTGCTCCTGTTGAGTCAACGACGACGTCCCGGCGCGATACGCCGCGTGGCCCGGACACGCAGTGCGGGTTCAGCCGGCGCTGCAAGATGCTGCCGGACGCCTCCCGCGGGGCCGCCTCTCCCAGCCGCGTCTTTTGGTTGTGTCATCCCGCCTGTCCTGAGCGTAGCGAAGGGAACCCGGTCGCGCCTTTTGCGAACGGGGTGCGCGCATTCTGCGTCCCGGATGCCGTGCCGGGAAGGGATCTGCTTTTTCCTTCAGCGTAGCGCCCGCTCTTCACCCCGACAGGTCAGGAGGGCGGGGTTTCAACCCCGCCGTACCTCCCCCAACAAAACTTTCCTCACCTTAGTCAAGCCGTCCCCCGCGCCCACCGCGCCATTCCTCCCGCGACTCCGTGCATGATATGACACCGCCGCCCGCCGCCTGCGTTGCGCCACGCCCAGGCCGCCTCTACAATTGTTACGCGAGTTCTACCCCAGCGAACCGCTTTGACCCTAAAGCCGAATCGGGAGAAATCAATGAATGTATCGCCGAAGGTCGCATGGATCGCAGTCGCCGCTCTTCTTCTCTTCGGAGGCTGCAAGAACCTGAAATCCGCCAATGGCGGCAATTCGAGCGCCGCCAATCCGGCCGGCTCATCGAGCTCGGCCGGTTCTGCCACGTCGCCCAACGATTCGGGCGGCTCGAACGGCTCCGGTTCGCAAGCCTCCCAGCAGCAAGCCAACGATCAGCAAGCCAACCAGCAGCCGCCCGCGCCTCAGCCCATCGTCATTCCTGCCGGTACGATTCTTCATGTGACGGTCGATCAGTCGATCAGCTCGAAGACCGCCAATGCCGGCGATCCCTTCGACGCCTCTCTCGCCGAGTCCGTATGGGTGCACGGCCAGGCCGTCCTGCGCAGAGACACGCGCGTCACCGGCGTGGTCACTTCCGCGAAATCCGCCGGCCGCTTCCGGGGACGCGCGGAACTCGGTCTCGCCCTCGACGCCGTCACCGTCGACGGCCAGCACTATCGCCTGCACACGTCCTCTGTGGCCGAAGAAACCAACGCGCGCGGCAAGCGCACCGCCATCGGCGCGGGCGGCGGCGCGGCTTTCGGCGCGATCCTTGGCGCGATCGCTGGAGGCGGGAAGGGCGCGGCCATCGGCGCTATGGCCGGCGGCGGCGCGGGAACGGCTGGCGCGGCGTTCACCGGAAAGCGCGACATCGTCATTCCGGCCGAGACGCGACTCGCCTTCCGATTGGAACGCTCCGTGGCGGTCTACCCGAGATCCTGATTCGCTCCGGCCGAGCGACTCTGGTTTTTCAGGCCCACGGCGAGTCCGGGAAACCTGGATTCGTCGTGGGTGCCACCCCTGCCAGCCGATCTCCATTTACTCCCGACTGTGTCTCGCTGGCCACACGTGGCCAGTTTCGCGGAAGCCTCAGGGGCGCAAAAGCGGGGCAAATTGCGTCCAAATTCGCTCGTTTAAGGGCCATTAAGCAGCAAGGTTCTTGATGTCATTGCAGCAGTTTTTTCTTCGCTTGGTCTTCGCTTCGCACGCCCGGTTTTTCGCCTCATTTCTTGCGGCAAACGGCCACACCGTCGCGCAGCGGAACGATCACCGGAAACAACTGCTCCGACTTGTAGATGGCTTTGTTAAATTCTTGAATGCTCCGCGTGTCCTGGTCTTTCGTCCGGTCGGTCACCTTGCCCGACCACAAAACGTTGTCGGTGACCAGCAGGCCTCCGCTGCGCAGCCGCGGCACTGCTTTCTGCAACGCCGCGGGATACTGCCGCTTGTCCACGTCGATCAGAATCAGATCGAATTCCCCCGCCACTGTCCCCATCATTTCCACCGCGTCGCCGATGAGAAAGCGGGTGCGCTCCGCGACCCCGGCGCGCTCGAAATTCTGCTGCGCGCGCCGCGCGTTTCCCGGATCGCCATCCGTGCAGAAGATGGTGGCGCCTTCGCCGGCGCCGCGCGCGAGCCAGATCGCGGAATAGCCGATGGCGGAACCCATCTCGAAAATGCGTTTGGCGCCCGACGTCTGGGCCAGCAGGGACAACAGGCGCCCGCAAGCAGGCCCGATGATAGGGACATCGTTGCGCGCGGCGTAGCGTTCCATTTCGGCCAGCACCGCATCGCGCTTGGGCAGCAGGCCGTTCATGTACTCTTCCACTTTTTGCGACAGGATTTTGGGCATGTTCGCTCGCTCGCGGTGAGGATCAGCCGAGGGTTTCGCCCGGCTTCAAGGCGTGGATTTCGAGACCGGAAATATCCTGCGTCAATTCGCGCAGGCGCTCAGGATTTCCCGTGAGCGCGGGAAAGGTGCCGAAGTGCATCGGGATGACGTGAGGCACTCCCAGCAGTCGAATGGCCAGCGCCGCTTCGCGCGGCCCCATGGTGTAGGAATCGCCGATGGGGAGCATGGCCAAGTCCGGCGAGTAGAGCTCGCCAATCAGTTTCATGTCGCCAAATACAGCCGTGTCTCCCGCATGATAAACGGTGGGTCCGCCGGGAAGGCGGACGATGTAGCCGCACGCTTCTCCGCCGTAGATGATTTTGTCGCCATCCTGAATTCCGCAGGAATGGATGGCATGCACCATAGTCACTTCGATGTCGCCGGCTTTTTGCGTACCGCCCTTGTTCATACCGCTGATGTTGGTCACGCCTTTGGATTCGAGCCACGCCGCCGTCTCGTAGATGGCGACGATCTGCGGCTTGTGCTTCTTGCCGAGTTCAACCGCATCGGCGATGTGATCGAAGTGGCCGTGGGTGATGAGCAGCGTGTCGACGCGGTCGACATTCTTCAGCGCATCCGGACACGCAGGATTCGATTTGATCCAGGGATCGATGAGGATGGTTTTTCCGCCGGCGGTGGTGAGGCGAAACGCGGCGTGGCCCAGCCAGGTGAACTTGTGGCCTCGAGTGTGGAGCATGAAGTTCCTCCGGTTACGAATTGGGATGGAAATTCGAAAAATTTGTCAGCGTGGAGCGGCGCGTCCGGCCGGAGCACTCGCCAGGATCGCGCGAATGCCGGCCTCGAAGGCTTCGCGCGGCTGCCCGCCGAAGAAATAGCCGGCGATTTGGCCGTTTCGGTCATAGAAAATCGTCTGCGGCATGGTTCCCGTCCACGCGGGATTCACGCTGTGGTAGAAGGCATCCACATCGATTCCGGGCTTCTGGCGATAACTGGGAAAGGGCGGCTGATTCTTGGCCAGGAAATCGCGGACCACGTGCAGATCCGCATCATCGTCAAGATTGACGCCAAGAACGACCAGCCCCTTCGGTTGATACTGCCGCGCCAGCTGCACAACCGCGGGAAATTCATAGCGGCAAGGCTCGCACCAAGTGGCCCAGAAGTTGACCATCACCGGCTTGCCGCGATACTTCGCCAGAATGCGGTGGTAGCCCGCAGCATCAATCAGCGGCAGTGTGGGCAGCGCGGGATGTCGCGCTTTGTGCGCGGAAACGCGCGAAGCATGGCCGAGGCTCGTGGCCGGCGCTCCTGCCGAAAGAAACAGGGCGGCTCCAAGCGCCACGGCCGCCATCATCGAAATGCGAAGTTGACGCATCGCAGTGTTCTCATCCGCATTCTATCGATTCCGGAAGCAAACATCCATCCGCGGCGCGCGCGGCAGCGGGAATTGCGCTGTTTTGGCGCGAGCCTGAACTGCTATGCTGCGGGCAACGAAAATGGATGCGCTGAAAACAGAGCGGCTGATCTTGCGCGAATGGCGCGCGAGTGACCGCGAGCCTTTTGCGGCGATGAATGCGGATCCGCGCGCGATGGAGTTCCTGCCCGCCGTGCTGTCGCGGCGCGAGAGCGATCTGCTGGTCGACCGCATCGAAAAACATTTTCAGCAGCACGGCTTTGGCCTGTATGCCGCGGAACTCTGCGCCAACCATGCCTTCATCGGGTACATCGGGCTGGCGGTGCCCTCGTTTCAGGCCAGATTCACTCCCTGCGTGGAAATCGGATGGCGATTATCGGCGGCACATTGGGGGCGGGGGCTGGCAACAGAAGGAGCGCGCGAAGTGGTGCGCCACGCTTTCGAAGTTCTGCAGCTCGACAGTCTGGTCTCGTTCACCGTTCCGGCGAATTCGAGATCACGGCGCGTGATGGAAAAACTCGGCATGACGCACGATCCTGCGGACGATTTCGATCATCCGAACCTGCCCGAAGGGCATCCGCTGCGGCGGCACGTGCTCTATCGGGTCGGAAAGTTCAGAGTTTGAGAGCGGAAAGGGAGTTGAAAGTTAAAAGTTTAAAGAACCCATACCGTCGCCAGTTGCGGCTCAGGGCGCTAGCGGGCGGGGGAGGCGAGTGCCGGGGCCAAACGCAGCGCGACATCGATGGTACCGAACCGGCCGGTGGTTTGATCCAGAATGCCGAGCCGCAAATCGTAGCCGCCGGGCTTGAGCTGGAGTTGCTGGTGGAAGGCAATGGCGCCTGAGTTCAGAAACTGCTGGTAGATGGCCGGCTGCAGGTTCAGGGTGGCGATTTGGGAAGCGACGCCTGAACGAGTGCCGTCTTTTGCGTACGCGACACTCACGAACTCGATTCTGGCACGCTTCTGCCGGCTCGCGGAGTCCTGGAAGGCGATATCGTTTGCGGGAACCTGATAGGTGATGCGCAAGGCCGAATGCGTCGCGTCCGGAGGCTCAACCTTGGCATGGAACGCCAGCATGGTTGATTCCGGAATGCCGGGCTGCATGGCGCTGGTGAACATTTGCGCGGCCGCCGCGGGAGTTGGCTTCCACGGAGCGGCGTAATAACCCCGGCGGTAGGCGAGATGCATGCCGCGGCCATCGAGCGTGACTTTGATGCGGCGATATTGCCCGTTCCAATGCTGATCGGGAGGAACGTAGGCGAGGGTGTAAAACGTCGAGCCGTCTTCGATGGCTTTGCGGAACGCGGACTTCAAATCGTTGGTGTTGTAAAAAGCCTGCCCGCCCGTATCGCTGGCGATTTGGGTCATCATCTGCTCGGAAGCGGCAAGACGCGACTCCTTGGCCGAAATCACGGAAGCTTGCCCGGAGTCGCCGGGAGAGCTACCAGGTCCAGCGAGGAGTTGATCGGGGCTGGACGCGGATGGCCCATTCACCTTGAGGCCATGAATATCAATCGGAAACACGGCGACTTGAGCGGACGACAGCATCTCTGCCGTGGAGTTGGGCAAAACGCCCTGCTGCGTCAGGATGCCCTTGGGCGAAAAGCGCAGTGGAAATCCCGAGGACAGCCACAAAACATTTTTCCGGCCGGGATATCCTTCGACAGCCTGGGCCAAGGCCGCGAAAGCGTCGGAGGTCATGAGCACGCGCCGACCCAACCCGAACGAACGACGTTCTTCGAGAAGCTTGCCCACATCTTCGAGGGGCAAAATCGGCTGTGCACCCGCGGGAAGCCCGCTATCCACTAGTTTCGCCAGGGCAGTCTCTCGCGCCGCCTGCGTCTCCGCGTCCGATTGCGAAACGGAAAAGGGACCTTTGTGAGGCGACAGCTTGTCGAGAGCCGCCAAGAGATCGGTGGAGTTTGTCGAAAAGCCCGCAATCATGGTGAGGTGATCGCTCAATTCGAACAGAGCCGTGGGCTGGTCGAGCGGAAGATTCTTCAAGAATTGCACCATGCGCACGCGTCCATTGATTTGCGCGGCCATGGGCGTATTGAGGACGTCAAAAAGGATGATGTTCAATGCGGGGACGGGGCTCGAAGGCGGAGCGATGTTGCTGTATTCGCCGGGAGGCAACTGTACGGCCAAGCGCTGCGCGACTTGCGGAATGAAGACATGAGGCTGGAATTTCACGACGGGCTGCCGACGGCCGTTTTCGAAGACGGCGAAGTCTTCCTGATGCAATCCTTGGACGGGCTCGCCATGAGAATTGGTGACGGTCACGTCGACAACAACGAGTCGCGAGCGCACACGCAGGATGTGTCCGGTTTCGCTCGCTGAGCCGGCCGGCGGCTGGTGCGGCGAGGCCGCTTCCGACGTTTGCCGGGGGCGCGCCAGGCCGCCTGGCGCAAAGGCGAAGATGGCCGCGACGACACCAGCGAGAATGAATGCGGGCAAGCGCGAGGGATATGGGGCGGCGGTTCGAGCCATCGGCGCTGTTTTCGCTTTAGGAGCTCTGGATATTTCAGGGTCCCAAGCAGAGCGAATGTATCACACGGACGCGTACCGGCAGAGCCGCCGTTCGCTCACTTATGGCTGCTGGGGGCAGCCGGCCTTTCTGCCACGGATGCGGAACAGAATTGCGCTTTGCCCTGCAGCTCCGGATAGTCGCTGCAAATTTGCGCGAAAATTCTGCCCATGTTGGCCGCGGCGAACTCCTGACCGAGCTTCATCGAATCCGTGGCGGTGTCGGCCGAATGCTCGTTGAAATGCTGCCCCGCGGGGGTGGCGTAAAACTGCGCGAGAGCTTTGATGTCGTCGTCGGGAAAATACTGAAGCCCGGCTGTTTTGTTAATTTTGTTTTGGGGGCGGCGTTTTCGCGCGTCCCGAAACACCAAAGCGGGACGCGCTCGCCGCACAGCCCTTCCTGCGTCAGGGTAAAAAGTGCGGGGCTGACACGAAAAACGCGGCGTCGATCTTGCGAATTCATGTTCCGGCTGAAGGCAAGAACGCGGGCGGGGAGTTGTTCGCGAATCTATCGGTTGCATCGAAATTGTCGATTGTACAGCGGGCGCGCGGCTGGGTTACTCATGGGCAATGCGCGAGAACGTCCCGGAGTTTTCCGCGGACCATGATGCCTGCGGAGTTGGGTTCATCGCCCAGCTGGGCGGCATAGCGTCACGCGACGTCATCGATCGAGCGCTGACGGCGCTGGCGCGTCTGGCGCACCGCGGCGGAGTGGACGCGGACGGCCTGAGCGGCGACGGCGCGGGCCTGCTGCTGCCGATTCCGCAAGCTTTTTTTCGCAGCGCAGCGGACGAGCTGCGCATCCAGCTTCCTGAACATTTCGGGCTGGGAATGGCGTTCGTGGAGCGGGCGCGAGAGGAAGAAGCGCGCGCGATGGTCCAGAAATGCGCGGTGGAGATGGGCCTGCGCTGTCTGGGCTGGCGAAGCGTTCCCACCGAGCCTTCCATTCTCGGCCCTCGCGCTGCTTCCACCCTGCCTCTGATTCAGCAATGTTTTCTGGATGCTTCCGATCCGCGCGGTGATTTGGAGCGCGCGTTGTTTTTGTTGCGGAAGCGCGTCGAGGCGGAGGCGCGAGGCGGAGTTTATTTTTCTTCGCTATCGTCGCGAACCGTCGTTTACAAAGGATTGCTGGCTCCGCTGCAACTGCGCGAGTTTTATCCCGACCTGGACCGCCCGGAATTCACCGCGGGCTTCGCCGTTTTTCACCAGCGCTATTCGACGAACACGCGGCCCACGTGGACGCTGGCACAGCCGTTCCGGTTCGTGGCGCACAACGGGGAAATCAACACGATCGGGTCGAACCGGCGCTGGATGCAGGCGAGGCGTGAAGACATCCGGCAGGAGCTGGGCGCGGGGGAATGGTTCGAGGCGCTCGAAACGGGCGTGAGCGATTCGGCAAGTTTCGACAACGCGTTGGAAATTCTCCTGCAGCGTGGATACAACGTGGCGGCGGCGATGCTGCGCCTGGTGCCTCCGGCGTGGAAATGGGAGGGGCGCGCGGACCGGCGCGAGCGCGTGCTGCGCAATTTTCTGCAGTGCCAGTCGAGGGAGCAGGAACCGTGGGACGGCCCCGCGGCGCTGGTCTTCAGCGACGGGCAATTCGTGGGCGCGAAGCTGGACCGCAACGGCCTGCGCCCGCTGCGCTACACACTGACCGAAGACGGACTGCTGGTTCTCGGCTCGGAAGCGGGCCTGGCGGACTTTGCGGGCGAGCCGATCGCGGAGCGCTGCCGGCTGGGTCCGGGCGAGATGCTGCTGGTGGATTCGCGGTCGGGGAAAATTTATCGAGGCAACGGAATCGCGGAACTGCTCGAGTCGAGCGCGGAAAGCGGGCGCGCGGCGAGGCTCGTGCGGGTGAAAGCGGGCAAGCGAGCGAGCGCGGGAAAAATCAAAGAGCCGAAGCGAGCGGCTTCGGCGCTGGGCTGGACCGAGGATCAGTTCAAACTGCTTTTCCAGCCGCTGGGGCTGGAAGGCAAGGAAGCGATCTGGAGCATGGGCGATGACGCGCCGCCCGCCTTCGTGTCGTCGGCGCGGCGCCCGCTGTGGGATTACTGCAAGCAGCGATTCGCGCAGGTCACAAACCCGGCGATCGATCCGCTGCGCGAAACGCACGTGATGTCGCTGGAGGTTTGCGCCGGCGCGAATGCGAGGCTGGACTCGCCGGTGGTGGACGCGCGGCAGGCGCGGCAGCTCGAAACGCGCCTGGGCGAAGCGGCGCGGATCGATTTGACGTTCGATGCGAGCGGCGGCCTGGAGGCGGGGCTTGCGGCGCTCGAGCGGGTTTGCGGCGAAGCGCGCGAAGCAGCGGTGAAGAAGGCCGGGGTGATCGTGCTGAGCGATCGCGCGATTTCGCCGGCGCGCGCGGCGCTGCCCGCGCTGCTGGCGTGCGCCGCAGCGTGGAAAGAGATGGTGGGCGCGGGCGCATGCGACGTTCCGCTGGTGATCGAGAGCGGGCAGGTGATCGAGACGCACCACATCGCGTTGTTGATCGCGACGGGAGCGAGCGCGGTGCTGCCGTACCTGGCGCTGCAATTTTCGGAAGAGCTGAAGGCGGGCGGCGGCGCGAAATATCGCGCGGCGGTGGACGCGGGCTTGCGAAAGGTTCTCGCGCGCATGGGAATTTCGACGATCGCGAGCTATCGCAACAGCCAATTGTTCGAGATGGTCGGAATCGACGAGGGGCTGCGCTCGCGATATTTCGAAAACACTTCCGGGGCGCTGGGCGGGAAAACGCTGGAGGCAATCCTGGAGGACGCGCTGGCGCGGCACGCGAGCGCCTTCGATCCGACGGGGCGCGAGCTGAACGACGCGGGGCTCTACCGCTTCCGGCAGACCGGGGAACGGCATTCGAACTCGCCGGAACTGGTGCGGCGGATGCATCGCTACATCAAATCGCCGACGGCGGAGGCGTACAAGTCATTCCAGGAATTAGCTGAGGCGCGCGAGCCTGTGGCGATTCGCGATCTGCTCGAGATTGTCGCGGGCAAGCCGGTGCCGATTGAAAGCGTGCAGCCTGAGGCGGAAATTCTGGCGCGTTTTTCGACGCAGGCGATGTCGCTGGGCGCGCTGGGACCGGAAGCGCATCGCACGCTCGCGATCGGAATGAACCGGCTGGGCGCGCGGAGCAACACGGGCGAGGGCGGAGAAGACCCGGACGTCTACCGGCTGGAGCCGGAAGCGAACAACCGAATCAAGCAAGTGGCCTCGGCGCGTTTTGGGGTGACCGCGGAATATTTGGTGCGCGCCGACGAACTCGAGATCAAGATGGCGCAGGGCTCGAAGCCGGGCGAAGGCGGGCAGCTACCCGCGGCGAAAGTGAATGTGTATATCGCGCGGCTGCGGCACGCGGTACCGGGAATGTCGCTGATTTCTCCGCCGCCGCATCACGACATCTACAGCATCGAGGACCTGGCGCAGCTGATTTACGATCTGCGCGCGGTGAATCCGGCGGCGCGCATCGGGGTGAAGCTGGTGTCGGGCGCCGGGGTGGGAATCATCGCGGCGGGGGTGGCCAAAGCGGGCGCGGACGTGATCACGATTTCCGGTTTCGACGGAGGGACGGGGGCGTCGCCGCTGACGTCGATCAAGAACACGGGCCTGCCCTGGGAAGCCGGGCTGCGCGAGGCGCATCGCGCGCTGATTCAGACGGGGTTTCGCGGGCGCGTGCGCTTGCGCGTCGATGGAGGATTCAAATTCGGGCGCGACGTGATTGTGGCGGCGCTGCTGGGCGCGAACGAGTTTGGCTTCGGGACGTCGGCGCTGCTGGCGATCGGGTGCGTGATGGCGCGGCAATGCCACCTGAACACGTGTCCGGCGGGAATCGCGACGCAGGACGAGACGATGCGCACGCGGTTCACGGGCAGCCCGGAAATGGTGATGGCGTATTTTCAGGGCGTGGCGGGCGAGGTGCGCGAGCGGCTCGCCGCGCTGGGCGCGCGGTCGCTGGATGAAATTGTCGGCGCGGTTCACCTGCTGAGGCCGCAAACGGAGTCCGCAACGCGCGCGGTGAGCCGGCTGCTGGACCCTGCGCCTGAACCGCCGGCGCAAATCTCGGAGGGCGGGCGCGACGCCGTGGGCGTCCACGGAGAATTGATCCGGAGGTTTGCCGGATTGCTGACCGCGGATTCGAAACCCGTTGCGCCGAGAAAGACGAAATCGACGGTGCCGCAGCGGCTGGCCTTCCCGATCGCCAATTCCGACCGCGCGGTAGGGGCACACCTGAGTGGGCAGATTCTGCGCAGCACGTCGTTCGAAGGGCTGGGCGAAAACATCATCGACTGCGAATTCCGCGGCGCGGCAGGGCAGAGCTTCGGCGCGTTCCTGATTCCGGGGCTGCGATTCCGGCTGCGCGGGGAAGCGAACGACTACGTGGGCAAGGGCCTGAGCGGGGGAACGATCGCGATCTCGGCGGGCGCTGCGGCATCGCGGCGCGGCGACGTCCTTGCGGGCAACACGGTGCTGTACGGCGCGACCAGCGGCGAGCTGTACGTCGCAGGCGGAGCGGGCGAGCGTTTTGCGGTGCGCAACAGCGGGGCTCTGGCGGTGGTGGAAGGCGTGGGCGATCACGGATGCGAGTACATGACGGCAGGCGTGGTCATCATCCTGGGGAAGACGGGCGTGAATTTGTGTTCGGGAATGACGGGAGGGCTGGTCTACGCGCTGCGGCAGCGGGTTGCGGAGGGGAATTACAACCGTGAATTCGTGCGCTGCGCGGCGCTGGAGGGCGAGGCGGCGGCTTCGTTCGCCGATTCCTCCGAAGATGCGACGCGAATGTCTCCGGCCTGGGTGGAAGTCGATGACGAGCAGGAAGAATCGTGGCTGCGGCGAGTGCTTCGGGAGCATGCGCGGTTGACGGGCAGCCCGCGAGCGCGGCGGCTGTTGAATTCGGAGGAGCGCCTGCCGCTGGTCCGGCTGGAGCCGGTTCATTTGCCGTGCGCGGTGGCGCAGACCTGGGAACCGATACTGGACCGGCTCGAGCAGCAAGAAATGATCGCGCTGGGGTTGCCGGTGCACGCGCGGCGGCGCGCGCATCCGGCGGACGTTGCCGTCGCCGGCGTGGCGGCGACTACGGAAGCGGCGCGAGCGGGGCGCCTGGCACGCACGGCCCGCGCGAATGCAGGGATCGGGTCCACAGCCGGAACGGATTCCATCACCAAGCCCTGCTGAGGCGGGGAATCGGCCGCGGCCAAACCACATTTCCCCGGCGTTTGCTATAATCCAGCGCAACGCCGCACGGGCTGTGAGCCGATTATGGATTTCGATCATCTGGTCACATTCGTCGAAATCGCAAAACAGGGGAGTTTTTCGCGCGCGGGGCAGAAGTTGTTCCGGTCGCAGCCGGCGGTCAGCGCGCAGATCCGGCTGCTGGAGCAGGAGTACGGGCAGAAGCTGTTCGACCGCGTGGGGAAATCCATCCAACTGACTTCGGCGGGCGAAGCGCTGCTGGAATACGCGGGGAAACTGCTGACGCTGCGCAACGAATCGCTGCGCGCCGTAGCCGATCAAGCCAGCACGCCGCGCGGCACGCTGGCGATCGGGGCGAACGAGGCGACTTGCCTGTACGTGCTGCCCAACATTTTCGCGGAGTATCACCGGCTGTATCCCAACGTGCAGATCAGCATCTACCGGAACTTCAGCCACAAGGTGATCGAGAAAATCGAGAATGGAGCGATCGACGTGGGCGTGGTGACGCTGCCGGTGAAGTCGCCGAGCCTGCGCGTGCATCCGATTTTTCGCGACCGCATCATGCTGATGACCAGCCCGTTCAATCCACTGGCAAAAATGAAGACAGTGACGACGGCGCAGATTGCCGAGCAGCCGCTGATCTTTCCCAAGACGGGTTTCATGCGGCAAGTTCACGACAAGCAGTTCCGGCCGTTCCGCTCGCGGCTGCACATCAGCATGGAGCTGCCGAGCGTGGGGATGATCAAGCGGTTCGTGGCGGCGGGGCTGGGAGTTTCGCTGATCAGCGAGAGTTTCGTGCGCGACGAAGTGCGCGCGGGGAAGGCGAAACTGATCGCGGTGGCGGACATGGACGTGTGGCGGGAGCTGGGAGTGATTTACCGGCGGGACCGCACGCTGCCGCGATCGGCGACGTCGTTCGTCAACATGGTGCGGCAAGGGGTGGATTACCACCCGGACGGGAACAGCGCGGGGAAGAAGTGAGCGCCACAGAATGGCGAAGACGGCGCTGCGCCGAGGGATACTTCCAATGAGTGCCAGATCTTCTCGGGCGTTTCGCGTGGGGATTGCCGGGCCGGTGGGCTCGGGGAAGACGGCGCTGGTCGACCGGCTGAGCCAGCGGCTGTGGCCGAAATACAATCTTGCCGTGGTGACGAACGACATCTACACGAAAGAGGACGCGGAATTCCTGCTGCGGCAGGGCACTTTGCCCGCGGAGCGCGTGCGCGGAGTGGAAACGGGGGCGTGCCCGCATGCGGCGATTCGCGAAGACGCGTCGATGAACCTGCGCGCGATCGCCGATTTCGAAGACGCGCTGCCGGGGCTCGAACTGGTGTTCGTGGAAAGCGGAGGCGACAATCTGTCCGCGGCGTTCAGCCCCGAGCTGGTGGATGTGTGGATCTACGTGATCGACGTCGCCGAGGGCGACAAAATTCCGCGCAAGGGCGGGCCGGGAATCACGCGCTCGGACTTGCTGGTTATCAACAAGATCGATCTCGCTCCGTACGTGGGGGCGTCGCTCGAAGTGATGGAACGCGATTCGAAGAGGATGCGCGGCGAGCGGCCATTCGTGTTCTCGAATTTGCGCGGGGAGACCGGGATTGACGCAATTGTGGATTGGCTGGAAGCGAAGCTGCGCGATCCGCGCGCGCGCCACGAAATCATCGATGCGCACGCTCCCTACGTGGGCCGACCGCATGCGCACGATCATGGCGACGGGCACGTTCACGCACATGCCGACGGCGGCGCGACCCATTCGCATCCGCATGCGCACGGCCACGCCGATGCTGACGCGCATGAGCAATCCGGGCACCCGGGTTAGAAGCTGATGGACGGGCGCGCGAACATTCCGGAAAACGCTGCGCTTACCGAACTGCGGCTGCTCCAGTTGTGCGACACCGCGCTGCCGATTGGCTCGTTGGCACATTCTTACGGACTTGAAACTCTTGTCGATCGCGGCCTGCTTGCCGTGCCCGATCTTCCGGAAGTTTTCGCGACGTACCTGGAAGAAACAGGAACGCTCGAAGCGGTGTTTTGCCGCGAGGCCTTTCGCCTAGGGCAAGCGCCTCGAAGGGAGTTCGCCGCGGACGAGTGGGTCGCGCTGAATCGCCGGTTGAGCGCGATGAAGCCGGGGCGCGAAGCGCGCGAGGCGAGCATCACGCTGGGGCAGAATTTTCTCCGCTGCGTGCTGGTGATGGAAGACCTAAGCGTCGTGCGGCGCGCGTTCGAGGCGAGCCGATTCCTTGCGGAGCCGGCAGAAATCCATCACGGCACGGCGTTCGGTCTGGTGTGCGGCGCGCTGGGGGTCGAGGAGGACCGATCGATCGCGGCGTACCTGCACCAGCAAATCGCCGGCTTGATCTCCGCGTGCCAGCGGCTGCTGCCGCTGGGCCAAAGCGCTGCGGCGCGAATTTTGTGGGATCTGAAGCCATCCATTCTGCGCGCGGTTCAGAGAAGCGCGCATTGCGATGCGGAATCGGTGTACTGCTTCAACCCGTTCGTCGATTGGGCAGCGATGGAGCATCCCGCGCTAACGACGCGCCTGTTCGTCAGCTAAACGTGGCCCACGCATTGCAGATCGTTCACGGGCGCGACCGGAGCGAAGTGGATGCGCCAACTCGCGGCGCGGTTTCCGCTGCGCTGGACCTTCAATTCGAGCGCGGCGCGTCCGGCACGACAATCCTGTCCCGCAGCCGGCAAGAACCGCCCTGGCGCGTTGTGCGCGCGTTTCCGCTGCCCGACGGTTCGGCGCTCGCGCACCTGCACAACGTTTCCGGGGGATTGCTGGGAGGCGATCAGCTCGCGCTGTCCGTAGATGTTGGGCCGGGGGCAGAGGCACAGATCACGACGACCGGCGCAACGCGAATTTATCGCCCGCGCGCAGGTGCGCCGGCAGCCACGCAGCGGAATGAAGTTCGCGTGGCCGAAAACGGCGTGCTGGAGTACGTGCCGGACGCGATCATTCCTTACGCCGGTTCGCGATTCCTGCAGCACACGGTCATCAACCTTGCGCCGGGCGCCGGCCTTTTCTGGTGGGAGATCGCGGCGCCGGGAAGAGAGGCGCGCGGCGAGGTGTTCGCCTACGAATCGTTCGCCATGGAATTGGATGTGGTTGCAGGGGGAAAACTCGTTGTGGCGGAACGCGCGCGGTTGGTTCCCCGCGAGCGCGCCGCACATTCGCTCGCCCGGCTGGGCCCGCATCGCTATTGGGCAACGTTTTACATCTGCCGCGTGGGAACCTCCGCGGCGGAATGGATGCGAGTCGAGCAGGAACTGCGCGAAACGGCGAGCGAGTTGTCGAGTTCAGGAGTTGCGCTGTGGGGCGTCAGCACGCTTCCCGCGCACGGCGTGGTGGTGCGCTGCCTTGCGGTGCAAGGGCGGGACGCCATTGCCGGGTTGCACCTGTTATGGAACGCAGCGAAAAGGCTGCTTTATGGGCGCGACGCGATTCGCCCGCGCAAGGTGAATTGAGCCGTGCGCGCGAAACAAATGGATGACCGGGCGCCAATACGGGAGACGCCGCTTTGCACCTGACGCCGCGCGAGCAGGAAAAATTGATGATTGTGGTGGCCGCCGACTTGGCGCGCCGGAGGCAGGCGCGCGGCCTGAAGCTGAATTATGTGGAGGCGGTGGCCATTCTTTCGGCCGAAGTGATGGAAGCGGCTCGCGATGGCAAGACCGTCGCGGAGATCATGAGCTTCGGAACCACGATTTTGAAACGCGCCGACGTCATGGACGGCGTGCCCGAAATGATTCACGAGGTGCAGGTGGAGGCCACATTTCCGGATGGGACGAAGCTGGTCACCATCCACGACCCGATCAAATGACCGGCAGGACGGATTTTCTCGTGAGGCTGCATGATACCCGGAGAATATTTCTTTGACGATGCCGCGGGCGCGATTGAGGCGAACGCAGGCCGGCGAACGGTTCGCGTGCTGGTCCAGAACAAGGGCGACCGCCCGGTGCAGGTCGGCAGCCACTTCCATTTTTTTGAGGTCAACCGCGAACTGTTTTTCGATCGCGCCAGCGCGTACGGAATGCGGCTCAATATTCCGGCGGGGACGGCCGTTCGTTTCGAGCCCGGCGAACAAAAGGAAGTGGAGCTGACGGAATTTGGAGGGCGCCGCGTCGTGCAGGGCTTTAGTGGCGCGGTGAACGACGCACTCGACGGTCCGGAAGTGCGGAAACGCGCGCTGGGGAAGGTGTAAGAGCGATGGCCACAAAGATTCTCGCGTTCGCACACAGCGCGGCAGGGTCGCAGCGGAAGCGAAAAGCAAGAGCAAGAGCAGATCCCTCCCCGGCACGGCATCCGGGACGCAAAATGCGCGCACCCCCATTCCCGCAAAGACGGCGGGACTGGGTTCGGGATGACACTG
>Ga0208140_1000006_pt1 | contig 51283 bp, 50 predicted proteins | sample SF_Rice_5C_0N_40_FD_185616 | JGI IMG/M metagenome (GOLD analysis project Ga0208140, IMG submission 185616) | Rice paddy soil microbial communities from Twitchell Island, California, USA - SF_Rice_5C_0N_404 (SPAdes) (version 2) | ecosystem: Environmental > Terrestrial > Soil > Paddy field/soil ... | reverse complement strand
ATCCCGCTGAATGTCGACCGCGACCGCGTGGACATTTGCTTCAGCGGAACGCAAAAGGCGCTGAGCGCGCCCCCGGGAATGGCGCCCATCACGGTCAACACACGCGTGGAGGACGTCATTCGCGCGCGCAAGAAGAAGGTGCAGAGCTGGTACTTCGATCTGACTCCGGCCATGGATTACTGGGGTAAGGAACGCACCTACCATCACACGCCTCCCATCTCCCTGATTTACGGCCTGCGTGAAGCGTTGCGGCTGGTGCTCGAGGAAGGGCTGGAAGCGCGCTGGGAGCGCCACCTGCACAATCAGCAAGCGCTGGTGGCCGGGCTGGAAGCGATGGGCCTGGACCTGTTCGTGGCCAATCCCGCCGAACGGCTGGTCACCGTCACAGCGGTAAAGATTCCCTCGGGCGTGGACGACAAGAGCGTGCGCAAGCAGCTGCTGGATGAATTCAACATCGAAATCGCGGGCGGCATCGGTCCCACCAAGGGGCAGATCTGGCGCATCGGTCTGATGGGCTTCTCCAGCCAGAAGCAAAACGTGCTGCTTCTGCTGGCCGCGCTGGAGAAGGTGCTGCTCGACCAAGGATTCCGCGTTCCCGCCGGAGCGGGAGTGGGCGCGGCGGTAGGCAGCTATCGTCAAGCCGCGACGCAGCCCGCTGCGGCAGGGGTGAGGCAATAATGACGACGTCGGCGAAATCGGTGGTGATTCCGAATTCCGGGACGATGAGCGAGTTCATCAATCCCTTCGACGTCCCATCCAAAGTGACCGATCAGGTCTACCGTTGCCGCTTTTCTCATCTCTGGAACGCCATTGCTACGCGCCACGCGGACACCATCGATTGCAAATTCCTGGTGGACGGCAAGGGAGTGATCGTCGGGCTGGCACATCCGGGGTTTGTGGAGTTTCAGGCAGGCGCGGGCCGCAATTTGACCGACCGCGAAGCCAGTTATATTGCGGCAGAATATCTGCGCGAGCGGCTCGAACAGGAGGACGAGCACTCGCTCTATGACGTTTCCGCCGCGGACGTTTTGCGCATCATCGGCAAGCTGGGGATGCGCTGAAGGCTCTCTTTATTCCTTTTTCGCCGTTTCTGCCTTTGCGCCCTTTTCAGCCTTCGTCAGTGACCGGATGTAATTCACCATGTCCCAAATCTGGGCCGGTTTCGCACGCGTCCCTTCCGCCGGCATTTGCCCTCTCCCGTTCTTGATGACGTAGAAGAGCTCACCGTCCGTTTTGCCCTGCAGAGACTTGGGATCGCGGAAGTCCGACAGCGGCAGCTTCATGTCCGCGGCCAAATCGCCCTTGCCGTCTCCGGTCACGCCGTGACACATCGCGCAGTCGAAGCCGTAGATTCGCTTCCCTACCGCGATCGATTCGGCTGTCGGCTTCACCGGATTCGGTTCTTTGACCGCTTCGGGCGGGATCTGAGACACCGCGGGAGTTGTGGACTGCGTGACTTGGGCCGGCTTTGACGTCTCTTGGGCTAAAGCGAAGCATCCTGCAAGAAGCAACATCAAGAAAAGAAAGAGGGTCTTCCTAGGCATAGCGCGCCTCCAGAACAGAGCCCCGGCATTGCGCGCATTCTACTCCCCCGTTGATGCCGTGACACAACTCTTTTCGCGTGCCTTGTGGGGAGATGCACACGGATCAACGGGCGCAGATCAGGCGTCCGAGAGGGATTCGTCGAACCCGGCGCTCTTGCGCTCGCCGGATTCCAGAATCTCGCCGCAGTCGACGCACTCGAGGTACTCCGACTCGTCGTCCTTCGCGATCAGTCGTACATGTTCGTGCTTGCACGCGACGTCCGGCATTCGGCGTCCTTCCCCCAGACTATGGCACAATTATATATAAACTGGGGCCCTGGGACGCTCCCGGCGCGGCACCCGCAACAGGCATTTCCGGATGGCCGGCATCTCTCGGGAGAGTTAGAAAGCGAGAACATTTGGCTGCCGAGATCGACTCGCGCAAAATACTGGGAACGGCGCTTTTCTACGGGATCATCGCCCTGCTGGCCTATCTGGTGTACATCGTGTTTGCGCCCTTTCTCGTGGCGCTGGCCTGGGCCGTGGTCCTGGTGGTGGTATCGTATCCGCTTTACACCCGCCTCGCGCGGCGTTGGGGTCCGACGGCCGCCTCTTTGGCCACCACCACCGCGGTCACCTTGATCCTGATCGTTCCGACTGTGTTCGTGATGATCGCCTTCGTGCGCGACGCGGTCAGCGCGGCGCAGTCGCTGCAATTGCGGATCGAAGCGGGACGCCTGTCCTGGATCGGCCCGCTATGGTTCCGCTTGCAGCATCGTTTCCCGGAAATGTTCCCGCAGGATTTGAGCGGGCTGCTGCTGCACTACGCGCAGGACGTCGCTTCCTACGTGGGCGCGCGACTGGGCCCCGCACTGCGCCACACGGCGGAATTCGTCTTCGATATTTTCGTTACCATTCTGGCCATGTTCTATCTCTACCGCGACGGCCATAGCATCGTGCAGCGCCTCCGCGAAGTGCTGCCCTTCGATCAGGAGCGCCGCGAGCAGCTGGTGCACGAGACGCGCGAGGTCATCTACGCCACGGTCACGTCCACGCTCGCCGCCGCCGCCGTCCACGGCGCGTTGGGCGGAATCGCCTTCGCCATCGCCGGGGTGCACTCGGCCGTGTTTTGGGGCGTCATGATGGGATTCTTTTCCCTCGTTCCGGTGGTCGGCTCGGCGCTGATCTGGGTGCCCATCTCCATCAGCCTGATGTTGAGCGGCCACATGGGCAGGGGCATCTTTCTCATCATTTTCTGCAGCCTGATTGTGGGGGCGGTGGACAACTTCGTGCGGCCCTGGCTGATCAGCGGGCGCGCGGAAATGAGCGGCCTGCTGATTTTCATCAGCGTCCTCGGCGGCATCGCGGTGTTCGGCCTGCTCGGCGTGGTGCTGGGGCCCCTGGTGGTCGCCCTGGCCGCCAACATCCTCGACCTCTACGGCCCCCGGGCCCCGGCGAGCAAGCTGGGAACCAAAGGGGGTGGGAAGACGCAGACCGCCGTGCTAGAGTAGCGCCGCCGAAGCACGCAGACGTTGCCGATGCCCAAAGATCTGAAGTCAACGCCCGACGCTCCGAAGCACGAAACGCTCCCGCCGGAAAAGCTCCGCTGGCGCTGCGATCCTGCGCGAATCCCTTTCGAGACCACCGCCGATGTCGAGCCGGTCACCGGCGCGTTCGGACAGAGCCGCGCCTTGCGCGCGCTGCGTATGGGCGTCGAGCTGACCGCGGCAGGCTACAACATCTTCGTATGCGGGCTTTCCGGAATGAGCCGCGGCGGCATGATCGTGCGCATGATCGAGGAGATGCACCCGCAGTGCGAGCTTGCTCCGGATCGCTGCTACGTCAACAACTTCAAGAATGCCGACCGTCCTCGCCTGCTGACCCTGCCGCGCGGCCAGGCCAACGCGTTCAAAAAGGAAATTGAATCCGGCACCGATTTTCTGCGCCGGCGCATTCCGCAGGTTTTCGAGGGCGAGCCCTTTCAGCGCCAAAAGACGCGCATCGTCGAGCGTTTCACCCAGCGCGAAAAGGAATTGATGGACGACTTCACACGCCGCATCGCCCGCGAGCAGTTCGCGCTGGGACGCATGCAGGTCGGCGCGGTCGCTCTGCCCGAAATCTTCCCCGTGCTCGAGGGGCAAATGGTTCCCATCGAGGAAATTCCCAAGATGGTGCAGGACGGGAAACTCGAAAACACCACGGCCGAGGAACTGGAGCGCAAATACGACCAGTTCCGGCAGGAATTCACGGTGGTCTACCGCAAGACGCTTTCGCTTTCGCGCGAGCTGGCCAGCGAAATGAGCTACCTCGAACAGGAGGCCGCCTCCGTGCTGGTCGATGGCGTCATCGAGGAGCTGAAGGAGAAATATCCCAGCCCGCAGATCGCGGAATACCTGGAGGAAGTGCGCCATCACATTCTCGACAATCTCGAGCCCTTCAAGGAGCGCGAGGGAGAGGATGAGCGCTCGCCTTCTTCGGACGGCGACGGAATGCCCCGCAGCGAGCGCTCCGACCGCGATCCCTTCCGGGTCTACGGCGTGAACGTGATCCTGGCCCACAGCGAGCACGAACACTACCCCGTCATCTTCGAGACCGTGCCGACCTACGCCAATCTGTTCGGCACCATCCATCGCAGCTACGATACGCGCGGCGGATGGAATTCCGATTTCATGGACCTGCGCGGGGGGTCCATGCTGCGCGCTGACGGCGGCTTCCTGGTGATGTACGCGCTGGATGCGCTGACCGAAACGGGCGTGTGGCGCACGCTCAAGCGCACGTTGAATCATGGAAGACTGGAAATCCAGCCCATCGACGTCTTCTTTCCGTTCGCCACGGCCGTTCTGAAGCCCGAGCCGATCGACGTGCACACCAAGATCATCCTGATCGGCGACCGCGACTTGTTCGAGCTGCTTTACGAGCTCGAGGAGGATTTCAGAAAAATCTTCAAGGTGCGCGTTGAGTTCGAAGAGGAAATGAGATGGAGCGATGAGCTCGTCCGCCAGTACGCGGGCGGGCTGCGCCGCCTGGTGGACGAAGAAAAGCTGCCTCATTTCGACCGCACCGCTCTCGCCGCCATTCTCGAATATGGCGTGCGGCGCGCCGGGCGCCGCGGCAAAATCACGGCTCGCGTGGTCGAGCTCGCCGATCTGGCGCGCGAGGCCGCCTATGCCGCCCGGCAAAGGGGCGACGCGATCGTCACGGCCGAGCACGTGCGCGAAGCTCGCACAGCCAAGATCGAACGCCACAATCTGATCGAAACGAAAATCCGGGAGATGATCGAGCAGAAGGTCATTCTCATCGATACAGAAGGCTCGCGCATCGGCCAGGTCAACGGCTTGAGCGTGCTCGAAATCGGCGGATACGCTTTTGGAAAACCGGTGCGCATCACCGCGGCGGCGGCACTGGGCAAGATCGGCATCATCAACATCGAACGCGAATCGAACCTCAGCGGCCGCTTTCACGACAAGGGCGTGCACATCATTTCCGGCTATCTGCGGCGGATGTTTTCGCAGGATAAGCCGCTGTCGCTGGCGGCCAGCATCTGCTTCGAGCAGTCCTATGGTGGAGTGGACGGCGATAGCGCCAGCTCGACCGAAGTCTACGCCCTGCTATCCGCGCTTGCGGACTGCCCGATCCGCCAAGATTTGGCGGTCACCGGCTCGGTCAACCAGCAAGGCGACGTGCAACCGATTGGCGGCGTCAACGAAAAGATCGAAGGCTTCTACGACGTCTGCCGCATCATGGGGCTGACTGGAAAGCAGGGCGTGCTGATCCCCTCCCAAAACGTCGAAGACCTGATGTTGCGCCATGATGTGATCCAGGCTGTTTCCGAGGGGCGCTTCCACGTTTATCCTGTGCACACCATCGAGCAGGGAATTGAAATCCTCACCGGAGTGCGCGCGGGCGCGCGCGGCCCCTCAGGCAAGTTCGATCCCGACACCCTCTTCGCCAAAGTGGACGACCGCCTGCACCACATGGCCTCCACCATGCACCGCTACGACTGAGCGCGCTTCCCTCCGAGCGAACACCGCTTTCGCCCCGCATTGTGGGCTGGAAACCAGTCACCTATACTGAGCTTCTAACCGATACCAAGGGGAAGTTGTGCGCAATCAGGAAGCAGCGCGGTACGCGCGGTGGGCGGCGAGCATCGCAGGGCTGATTGCCCTGGTGGTCGTCGGCTTTTATGTTGTGCGCGCGTTTCGAGCGGCCCGCCGGCACGCGTCTCGCGCGCAAGTCTCCACCTCCGTCCAACAGCAGATGCAGACTTTCGCGTACAACGGAATGGAGGGCAATCGCACCGTCTTCACCATCCGCGCTTCCCGCGCCACCGAGTTCAAGACCGGGAATCCCGCCCTGCTCGAGGATGTGTGGATCAGCATCTACGGCGCCAAGGGCGACCGCAACGACAGCATTCACACGCGCGAATGCAGCTACGCCCAGAAGACCGGCGGTGTGCAGTGCAGAGGCGAAGTCACCATCGACGTCCGGCCCGCCAAGACGGCCGCTCGCGCCACCGGCCAGCAGTCTCTGCACATCACCACCAGCAACTTGACCTTCGACGGCCAGACCGGCGAAGCGGAGAGTCCGGCCCCCGTGGAATTCACCCTGCCCCAGGGCCACGGAAGCGGCCTCGGCGTGATTTACCGCACCCGCGCGGCCGTCGTGCGCATCGAGCACGCCGTCAAATTCGAAATGGCGCCCACGCCGCGCACGGGCGGAGTCCCGGTGCAGGTCCAGGCCGGCAGTCTCGAAGTGCAGCGCAACCAGCGCAAGGTCCTGCTGGCGGGCCCGGTCGTGGTGCAACAAGGCGGCCGGGAACTGTCCGCCGGCCAGGTTTCTGTATCGCTGGGAGAAAAGTTCCACGCCCGGGAAGTGGTCGCGGAAGGGAATCCCTCGATCCGGGTTTCCCACGGCGGCGACGTTCTGCGGGCTTCGGCCACCCAACTGCAAGCCGAGCTGAGCCCGGAGGGCTGGATCGAGCACCTTACCGCCAGCGGCCGCGTTTTCGGATCGCGCCAATCCCCCAAAGGCTCCAGCCGGTTTTCGAGCGATCGCGTGGATTTCTCGATGGCGCCGGCGCGAGACGTTCTCCGCGAGATGACCGCAACAGGAGCCGTCGTGGCGCAGGCGCAGCAGGCCGGCGTCTCCGAGCTGCTGAAAGCCCCCGCGCTGCGCCTGAGCTTCGGCGCAGGACGACAGGCCGACCGGCAGCACATCGAGCAAGCGGAAACCCTCGGGCCATCCACCATACTTTTGAAGGACAAGCGCGAGACGACCGCGCTCAGCGCCCCCAAATTCGTCGCCCAGTTCACCCGCGCGGGACGCTTGCAGCGCCTGGTGGGCGCTACGGGCGTGGAGGTTCGCCGCACAGCACCCAATACCGCAACACAAATCAGCACGGCGCGCGTCTTGGACGCGTCGTTCGCGCGCGACGGCCAGTGGAGCGCCGTCGAGGAAAAGGGAGATGTAAGGTTTGAAGAGGGCGACAAGCGGGCGTCCGCGCAGGATGCCACGATCGATCGTTCCAGCGGCAAAATCCTGCTTACCGGGTCGCCCGTCATCTCCGATTCGCTGAGCCGCACCAGCGCGAGCACGGTCACGCTATCTCAGAAATCGACAGAGTTTGTCGCCGAAGGCGGCGTGGTCACCACCTATTTCCCCGCGAAGAACTCGAAAGCCGGGGCCATCAAGAACGGCATGGAGCCGGTGCACATTTCGGCGCAGAAGGTCGCGGGCTCGACGTCCTCAGGCCGCGTCGCCTATTCGGGCAATGCCCGCCTGTGGCAGGGGCAGTCGGTTCTCCAGGCCGACGAAATCGCCATTGCGCGCGATCAAAACATGCTGCAAGCGACCGGGAGTGTTGCCGCGGCCTTCCCCCAAGTGTCCGGCCCCAGCCTGCTGCCCGCCTCAGAAGCCAGGAAATCGGGATCAGGGCCCACGCTCTGGCAGGCGCGCGCCCAGCAGTTGACCTACTTGGGCCAGCGCGGGAAGCTCCATCTCGCAGGCGGCGTCACCATCGCCTCCGGACCGGTGTCTCTTACCGCCGATACGCTGGACATCGACCTGAGCGAGTCCCACGTGTCAACATCGCCCGCGGGACCTACGCCCCTCGGCGGGCAATTCAAACGCGCCGTGGCCCGCGGGCACGTGACGGTGCGCCAAGGCGACTTGCGCGCTACCGCCGAGACCGGAACCTACACCCCAGCCGACGGAAAATTCGTTCTGTCCGGCGGAAAACCCACCATTACCGACGGTTCTGGAAACTCCGCGGCGGGCCGTTCGTTGACCTTCCTTTTACCGAGTGATACGATTTTGATTGATTCGCAAGAAGGTTCGCGCACTCTCACCAGGTACCGGGTTGAGAAATGAACCGGCATGTTGAAGCTCCAAGCCGCCGATCTCCGCAAGTCATACCGCGGTCGCACGGTTGTAGATAACGTCTGCCTGGAGATTCAGCAGGGCGAAGTAGTTGGCTTGCTCGGCCCGAATGGCGCGGGAAAGACCACGACCTTTTACATCCTGGTCGGTCTGGCGCGTCCGGACTATGGGCGTGTTTTGTTGGATGGCGAGGATATTACCGACCTCCCGATGTATCTGCGGGCCCGCAGCGGCATCAGCTACCTTCCCCAGGAACCTTCGGTCTTTCGGAAACTGACGGTCGAAGAAAATCTGTTCGCGGTGCTCGAGACCTTGCCTCTTTCCCTGGAACAGAGGCGCGACCGCGTCGAGGAGTTGCTGGCACAAATGGGACTGGACGGTGTGCGAAACAGCCAGGCGCATGTGCTCTCCGGCGGCGAACGCCGCAGGCTCGAAATTGCGCGGTCTCTCGTGCTCTCGCCCTCCTTCGTCCTGCTGGATGAGCCCTTCTCCGGAATCGATCCGCTGACCGTCGTGGACATCCAGAAAATCATCGCCGAGCTCAGCGGCGCCGGCATCGGCGTGCTCATCACCGACCATAACGTGCGCGAGACGCTGGCCGTTACGGACCGCGCATACATCATCAATGAGGGTAAAATCTTGTTTGCGGGAACGCCCGCCGAACTTTCCGGCAATAGCGACGTCCGCCGCATCTATCTGGGAGAGGGCTTTCGCCTGCACTGAGTGCTATGAGTTTTCTTCAGCCAAAACTTCATCTTCGCGTGGCCCAGAGGCAGATTCTGACGCCCGGGCTCGTGCAGATGGTCAGCGTGCTGGCCCTGAACCGCCTCGAACTGCGCGAGATGATCAACCAGGAGATCATGGCCAACCCCGTCCTCGAGGAACTTCCCGAAGAAGGGGTTACCGCGGAAAGCTATACCGATGAGGCCTTCCTGAAGAAAGAGACGGAGAGCGTTCCCGAAACGGAAGCGCCCAACCCGTTCGATGAATTCGATTTCGGCTCCTTTTTCACGCAGTACCTCGACACCGGCGCGGAGCGCGCCGCCAATGGAGAACACGAGGAAATCGAGCGGCCTTCCTTCGACAAGTTCCTTTCCTCCGCCTCCACCTTGGCCGATCACCTTGCCTGGCAGTTGAGCGTCAGTATCTCCACCGAAAAAGTGCGCGAGATCGCCGAGGAAATCGTCGGAAATCTCGATGAGAACGGCTACTTGACCGCCACCCTCGAGGAAATCGCGCAGGCCGGCAATTTCTCCATGGAGGACGTCGAGGAGGCGCTCGCCCTGGTCCAGGAATTCGATCCGCCCGGCGTGGGCGCCCGCGATCTGCGCGAGTGCCTCCTGCTGCAACTCAAGCTGCTCGATCCGCAGAACGCGCTGGCCCGGGAAATCGTCAGCGATCACCTGAAACTCCTGCAGAATAACCAGCTCAAGGAAGTTTCCCGCGCTTTGAACCGGCCCATCGAGCAGGTCAAGCACGCGGTGGACATCATCAAGCACCTCGATCCCAAGCCTGGGCTGCGCTACAACAAGACCGAGCCGCGCCTGGTTGAGCCTGACGTCCAGTTCCGCAAGGTGGACGGCGAGTGGCAAGTGTTCATGAACGATGATGACCTGCCGCAACTCCGCCTGAATCCCACCTATCGCCGGCTCCTGGCGCGCGACGCCGCGGATCGCGAAGTGCGCAACTATGTCAAGGAACGCTTTACCGCCGCCATCCAGCTGATGAAAAATATCGAGCAGCGCAAGCACACCATCCTGCGCGTCTGCCAGACCATTCTCCGCCGCCAGAGCGATTACCTCGACTACGGCCCCGATCATTTGAAACCCATGATGATCAAGGAAGTGGCCGAAGAGATTGGCGTGCACCCCTCGACGGTCAGCCGCGCGGTGGCCAACAAATACGTGCACACCCCGCAGGGCGTGCTGGAGCTGCGCAGCTTCTTTTCTGAATCGGTGAACGGCCCGCAGGGCGCCGAGATGTCGCTGCTCTCGCTGAAACGCCGCGTGAAACAGATGATCGAAGAGGAAGACGCCACGCATCCGCTCACCGACGAGCAGATCACCAAGAAGCTGAGTGATGAAGGGATTCACGTCACGCGCCGGACCGTCGCGAAATATCGCGAAGATTTGCGCATACCGAGCACGCATCGCCGCCGCGTGAAAACGTAGTTCCCGCGCCCCGTGCCTCGCCGCCAACATAAAACCGACGCGCGCCAGCTCGTGATCCTCACGGGGCTCTCGGGATCCGGAAAAGGGTCTGTCCTCAATACCTTCGAGGACCTGGGCTTTTATTGCGTCGACAACCTTCCTGTCGCGCTGATTCCCGTGTTCAGCGAGCTGTATGAGGAGGGGCGCGGCGAAATCGAGCGCGCTGCCCTGCTCGTGGACGCCCGCGAGGGCGAGCAAATCGAAAAACTGCCCGGCTATTACCGCACGCTGGCCGGCCGGCATCCCACTACTCTCGTTTTCATCGAAGCCAGCGACCAGGCGCTCTTGCGCCGCTTCAGTGAAACGCGCCGGCCCCACCCTCTGGGACACGGGCTCTCGGTGGCCGAAGGCATCCGCGAAGAGCGCCGCAGGATGGCGCCGATACGGCGGCTGGCCGACGTCATCATCGATACCACGCGTTTCAACATCCACGAGCTGCGCCAATTCATCATCGAGCGCTTTCAAAACCCGGGCCGCCGGCCCCTGCTGGTGTCCCTCGTGAGCTTCGGCTTCCGCTATGGAATCCCTTCCGACGCGGACCTCGTTTTCGACGTGCGTTTCCTGCCCAATCCCCATTTCATTCCGCATCTGCGGCCGTTCAGCGGGAAAAACCGGCGCGTGGCGCGCTACATCCGCTCGTTCCCGCAGACCCGCGAATTCCTGCGCCGGACGGAAGGCTTGCTTCGCTACCTGATTCCGCACTACATCAACGAGGGCAAGAGCTATCTGACCGTGGCCCTCGGATGCACGGGCGGGAGGCATCGTTCCGTGGCCATGGCGGAAGTGATTGGCGCCGATTTGCAGCGCCACGGATACTCTGCCAAGATCGTGCATCGGGATTTGGAGAAATCGGCGTCTTAATTTCTGATGGGCATATTTATGGGCTGTTCTGAAACTATGCTTGCGCATCGAGAGGAAATCTCCTGACCGTGCAGCCGCTTCCTAAAAAAACGCAGCGGGAGGAATTCAAGCGGCTGCTCCGCTACTTGCGCCCGTATGTTGGCCTCACCCTCCTCGGCGTGCTCCTGCTTGCTGTCATGGGAGCGATCGAAGGAATAGTGGCTCTCGCTATCAAGCCCGCCCTGGACATCATTCTTCAACCCTCGTCCAGGGTTGAGACGCTCGCCCTGTTCACCATTCCAGGAACGCATCATGTGGTTTCGCTGAATAATTTCGTTCCTTCACGCGTCCACCACGTGTGGTCTGTTTTTGCTCTGGCCTTGCTCTTCCTCTTTCTGATCAAGGCCGTAGCTGAATATGTGGGCGCCACACTCATTCAGTACGCGGGGCTTTCCAGCATTACCGACCTGCGCAATCAGGCCTATGCCAAGGTGGTCCAGCAACCCGTTGGTTTCTTCGAGTACAACCCGGTTGGGCGCGTGATGTCGGCGGTGGTCACCGATATCGAGCAGATGCGCGGCGCCTTCTCCGAATATTTTGCGGATTTCTTCCGGCAGATTTTCAACCTGTTTTTCTTCGTGCTCGTTTTGCTCTACCTCGACTGGCGCATGGCCGTCGGCGCCGCCGTCGTCATTCCCCTTGTCGTTCTGCCCGTCAATCAATTTGGCCGCAAGATCCGGCGGTCGTCGGAGAAAAGCCGCACGCGCATGGCCGACATCAGCCAGATCGTCCAGGAAACGGTCAGCGGCAATCGCGTGGTGAAGGCGTTCGGAATGGAAGGGTTCGAAATCTCGAGATTCCGGCGGGCCGCGCGCGCCCTGCTTCGCGAAAACATGCGCTGGATCCGCGCCTTTGCCGCCACATCTCCGATGATGGATGTTCTCGGCGCGGTGGTGATTTCGATGATCCTGCTCTTTGCGCGCGGCGAGATCAAGGCCGGGCGTTTGCCCGATACCGCCGCTTTCATCGCCTTCACCTATGCGCTGTTCAAGGCCTACGAGCCGCTCAAGCGCCTCGGCAATATCTATCAGCTGTTCCTGCAGGCCGCCGGAGTTTCCGCCCAGGTATTTTCGTTCATCGACCTGCCCGAAGAAGTGCTCGACGCTCCGCAGGCCAGGGAACTCCCGCGCTTCTCGGACTCCGTGGAATTCCGGGACGCCAGTTTCGCCTACGACAGCAGCGGCCTGATCCTCAAAGGCATCGACCTGAAGGTCGCTGCCGGAACGGTGGTCGCCATTGTGGGTTCCAGCGGCGCGGGCAAAACAACCTTGGTGAATCTGCTGCCGCGCTTTTACACGGTGGCCGGCGGATCTGTTCGCATCGACGGCCACGATGTCCGCGATGTTTCGCTGCGCTCGTTGCGCGAGCAAATGGCCATCGTCACGCAGGAAACCATCCTGTTCAACGACACCGTCTGGAACAATCTCTGCTACGGCCGGCCGAACATGGCGGAGGACAAAGTGTTTGCCGCGGCCCAAGCCGCCTTGGCCCACGATTTCATTTTGCAGCTGCCCAATGGGTATCAGACGGTGATTGGCGACCGCGGCCAGCGCCTCTCTGGAGGGCAACGGCAGCGCCTGGCGATCGCGCGTGCGCTGCTGAAGGACGCGCCGATCCTCATCCTCGACGAAGCCACCTCTGAACTGGATTCCGAGTCGGAACTGCTGGTGCAAAACGCCTTGAATAATCTGATGATTGGCCGTACCGTGTTCGTCATCGCGCACAGGCTTTCCACAATCCGCCGCGCCGACATGATTGCGGTCCTCGAGAACGGCACGATCTGCGAGCGCGGCACGCACGACGACCTTCTGGCCCGCGGCGGCGTATACGCCCGGCTGTACGAAATCCAGTTTCGAGACGTCGAGCCCGTCGCCCGAGTAGGACCCTCATAATGCCTCGCGCCGACTCACGCCCCGCTCCCCCTTCCGCGCCGCCGGCCCATGCGCGCGGCCTCCGTTCGATGACCGGCTATGCGCAGGCGCGCGCCGTCGAAAACGGCTGGAGCCTGCGCGTCACCATTCGCAGCGTCAACCACCGCTTCCTCGATCTGCACGTCCGCGTCCCCGAGGGCTTCGAGCCCGTCGAGCCGGCCATGCGCCAGCTGGTCCGCGAGCGCGTTCGCCGCGGCCATCTCGATGTGGCCTTGCACTACGAGCTGCAGGGCGCTTCCGCGGTGGCGGTGAACGAGCAGGTTGCCGCCGCCTATTTGGAAACTCTGAATTCTCTTCGCGCGAAATTCTCCATCACCTCGGAACCCGACTTGGCGGCGCTGTTGCGTCTTCCCGGCGTGATTGGTGCGTCGGCCGAATCCCTCGATGAGGAAATGAACAAGCTCGAGGGCGTCGTCGCCCGCTGTCTCTCCGAGGCGCTGGACAAGCTTGACCGCATGCGCGAAGCGGAAGCGCTGCACCTCCGGGAGGAAATGTCGGTGGTGCTCCGCAGAATCTCCGAATTTTCCGCGAAAATCGAGGAACTGGCCGAGCGCGCCCGCCCGCTCTTCGTCGGCCGCCTGGAATCCCGCATTCGCGAGCTGATCGGCGACGTCCAGCTCGATCCCGCGCGCCTGGCCCAGGAAGCAGCCATCGCCGTCGAGCGCAGCGACATTTCCGAGGAACTCGCCCGCCTGCGCAGCCACGTGCGCCAGTTCGAATCGCTTCTCGCGTCCGGCGCGGATGTGGGCAAAAAGCTCGATTTCCTGTTGCAGGAGATGCAGCGCGAAACCAATACCCTGCTGTCGAAGACTCCCGGCAACGAAGCGGAGGCGCTCGAAATCACGCGTCACGGCCTCGAAATCAAGTCCGAAATTGAAAAATTGCGCGAGCAGGTCCAAAACATCGAATGAGCTCAGCCGAAACGCTGGTCCTGATCGTTTCCGGTCCCTCGGGTTCCGGGAAGTCCACGCTTGTCGAGCGCCTTCTGCAGCTTCCCGGCACCATGCTTTCCGTTTCCTGCACCACGCGCCCCCCGCGCAAGACGGAGAGTGAGGGCAAATGGTACAATTTCGTGTCCGAGGCCGAATTTCAGCGCATGGTGGCGGCCGGAGAATTCCTGGAATACGCGCAGGTGTTCGGCAAGAACTGGTACGGCACGCCGCGCAAGTGGGTGGAGCAAGCCCGCGCGCTGAAAAAAGACCTGGTGCTCGAAATCGACGTTCAGGGAGCGCTGCAAGTCAAAAGCAAATTGCCGGGCGCCATATCGCTCTTCGTGCTTCCCCCTTCGAGGGCTGAACTGGAGCGCCGCATCCGCGCCCGTGGCCAGGATTCCGAAGACGAAATTCGCCGCCGCCTCGAGCGTGCCCGGCAGGAAATGTTGAGCTATAGTAGCTACGACTTTGCCGTCATCAATGATGATCTCGAGCGCGCCGGGCGCGAGGCGCAGGCCGTTGCCTTGGGGTCGCGTTGCCGTGTGGCCCGCAACGAAGATAGAATTCGCGAGATTTTGATGTCATTCGGAGGCTGATCCTCTCATGGCCGTTCAAAGACAGGCACCGGATAGCCAGTTTGCCTACGTGGTTGTCGTGGCGCGCCGGGCGCGGCAACTCATGATCGGCGGCAGACCTCTGGTGGACAATCCCAGAGCCCGCAAGAATACCCGCATCGCTGAGGAAGAGCTTCAGAAGGGGCTGCTCGAATTCGATCTGCCCGAACGCCCGGAAGACGAAGACAAGGACAGCAAGCGCCGCAAATAGCGCTCGCCTGCTGAATTCCCATGAAAATCGCGCTCGGCGTCACCGGAGGCGTGGCCGCTTACAAAGCGGCGGAACTCGTCCGCCGTTTGCAGCAGGAAAAGCTCGATATCCAGGTGATCATGACGCGCGCGGCCCGCGAATTCATCACCCCGCTCACCTTTGCCGCGCTCACCGGAAATAAAGTCATCACGGAAATGTTCGCAGCCGGAAACGCCGCTCCCGCGAACGTCGAAAGCGCCATCGAACACATCGCCGTCGCGCAGCGCATCGACCTTCTTCTGGTGGCGCCCGCCACCGCGGACATCCTGGCTCAATTCGCCGCCGGCATTGCCGGCGATTTTCTCTCGACACTCTACCTGGCGACGAAAGCGCCCGTCGTCGTCGCGCCGGCCATGAACGTCAACATGTGGGAGCATCCCGCCACTCAGGAAAATCTGGCGAAACTCCGCGCCCGCGGCGTTCACGTCGTCGATCCGGATGAAGGCTACCTCGCCTGCGGCATGACCGGCGCGGGCCGCCTCGCCGCCACCGAAACAATTGCCCACAAGGTTTGCGACGTTCTCGGCCTGCGCAAAGATCTCGCCGGACAAACGATCCTGATCACCGCCGGACCCACGCGCGAAGATCTCGATCCGGTGCGCTTCCTCAGCAACCGCTCCTCCGGCAAGATGGGCTACGCTCTGGCCGAAGCCGCCACGCGCCGGGGCGCGCATGTGATTCTCATCAGCGGCCCCACGGAGCTGCACCCGCCCGAGGGAGCGGATTGGCTACCCGTGCGCACTGCCGAGGAAATGCGCCGCGCGGTGCTCGAACACTCCCCGCAGGCAAACGTGATCGTCATGGCCGCGGCTGTGGCCGATTATCGCCCCGCCGCCGCTTCCGCCACGAAGATCCATCGCCGCGGCGAGCATCTCGTGCTCGAACTCGAGCCCACGCCCGACATCCTCGCCGAACTCAGCGCTGCCAAGGGCAACCGCGTCCTCATTGGTTTCGCCGCCGAAACGGACCGCGTGGTGGAAAGCGCGCGTGCCAAGCTGGCGCGCAAGGGCGCGGACATCATGGTGGCCAATGACGTCACCCAGGAAGGCGCCGGCTTTGATACGGACACGAACGTCGTCACCCTCATCTTCCGCGACGGCCGGGAAATCGCCCTTCCAAAACTCAGCAAGCTCGAGGTCGCCCACCGCATCCTCGACCAGGCCCTCTCTCTCCAGCAACCTCGCTGAACTCCCTCCGCCGCAGTCACTCCCCCCCTTAACCTTCGCCCGCACGGCTAAAACGCTGGCGTTTCCCGCTGCTCCGCCCCGCCAGAGCCTGGTGGACCCATCCTTCGCACGTTGCTACCGAGCGTTTGTCATCCCGAACCCACTCCCGCCGTAGTTGCGGGAACGGGGGTGAGGGATCTGCTGTTTGCCTTTCGCTCTTCGACCGGAGCCGTCGCTTGAGAGCGTGGCTAAGTGGACCGCCAGCAGGACAAAAAAATAGGGGGCCCAATAGGGCCCCCTTTTTGCTCTACCCCCAAGTTCCGGTTTCGGCGCGGCGAAACCGGCCCACCCCGGGATAAGAGACAGCCGGCTGGGTAAGTTGCAAGCGAGTTGCCACCTTCCTGTCCGCTCTTGTAGATACCGGAAACGCTGTATTGATTGGACTTACGCGTCGTGTATCGCCGGCGGCACGGCCTGCCTCGCCCGAAAATCCATTTTCTAGAAGGCTTGACTTATTTTGTCTACATTCTTTGGAAGGAGACCTGTTCGCTCGACCACATTCTGCTATGCACTCGACCGTCGTTCCCACCCGCGATTAGACAATTTCGCCTCGCTGAAGTGTCTTAGCATAGGACCGCATCGTGCCAACCACTCGCGCTGCTGTCGCTGAAATTGAGGCGCTTTATCGCCAGCACGGTCCGGCGCTCCTGCTTTTCGCCACCGCCTTTGCCGGCGATCGCAGCCGTGCGCAGGACGCGGTTCACCACGTGTTTCTGAAACTTATCGAGGACGGAACCTTGCAGCAAGCCGGCAACAAGAAGGCCTACCTCTTCGCCTGCGTCCGCAACGCGCTTCTAAACGACTCGCGGCGGCTATCGCGCACCGTCCCGCTCGATTCGGACGCACCCTGGTTCGAGGCCGCGGGCGCGAGCCAGCCGCCATTCGACCCTGCCGAAGCATTGGCGCTGCGCCGCGCCCTGCTTTCCCTTTCCAGCGAGCAGCGCGAAATCGTGATCCTCCACGCTTGGGGCGATCTGACTTTCCTCGAAATATCCGGACTTCTGGCCATCAGCCACAACACGGCAGCTTCGCGCTATCGCTACGCTCTCGCCCGCCTGCGCGATTCTCTGTCTAACATCGAGCCTGCCAAGGAGGATTCCCGTGCCGGATCGGAATGACCGCGAACTGGAAATGTATCTTCGGAAATTCCGCCCGGTGGCGCCCCAGCCGCTCCCCATCGTCGCAAGCGCCGGGCGCAGGCGGCGGTTCGTGGTCATCGGAGCTTGGGCTTCCGCACTGGCCGCCGCGGCCGCATTGGCGATCGTGATGCTCCATTCCCCCAGGGATCGCGTTGTGTCCGTTAGCCACAGCGCTTCGACTGCCACGCCCGCTCGCGCCATCTCTCAGCCATTGACCTTGGCAGCCGCAACCCGCTTGCTCGCTACTTCGCCCAGTTTAGAAGCGGTTTTCGACTCGTTTGCATCCGAGACCGGCAAGCCCGCTATTCCAAAAAACGAACGGAGCGCCTTCCAGGTGCTCAGTCAGGGGGTTCCACGCCCATGATTGTCCATCGCTGGTTTCTGGTTTTCGTTCTTGCGTCAACCTGCTGCGCGGCCTCCGCACGCGGCCAGCACCGTCCGGCCTCCCAGAACGCCGCCTTGCGGTATTGGTCCGCGTTTTCCGTCATGCAGGATTCGGCCATTACCCGCGAGCAAGCCGCGCAATTGACCGCCATCCTCGACGGCAAGGCTCGCTACGATGATTCGGCATTCGCCGGGCTCATCAAGAACAATCAGCTGTCGCTCCAGATCATGGCCCGCGCCGCCGCGCTTCCCGTCTGCGATTGGGGGCTCGATCCCTCGTTCGGAAGCGAGGAGCCGGTCGAATATGCGCGCAAGGCGCTTGTCCTCGGCCGCTTGAACGTTCTCTACGCGCTGCATTTGATGTCTGCGGGCGATCCAGATGCGGCGGCAACGACACTCGCCGCGGGCTTGCAGTTTTCGCGGCAGGTGGCAAACGGCGGCACGCTATTTGCCACGCTTGTATCGGATGTATTGATCTCCCAGCATCTTCGCGCCGTCTCTCTTGTGGCTGGCAACGGAAAACTATCGGCGGCGCAGCGTGCGGAACTGCAGCGCGCGGTCGCGCGCCTCGGAACGGATGGCGTCGATTGGGCCTCTGCCATCGATCGCGAATTTCAGGTGTTGCGAGGCCATTTTCAGGGCAATGCGCAAGCGTTGGCCGCATTGACGCGCATCGATTCGGCTTACACGCAGGCCCTCAAGAATCCGTCCAAAGCCTCTGCGTTGGAACAGGCCATTCACGCGGCGCCTGATGCGGTTACACAGCTGATCCCAATTCCCCGTCGGGTGATCGAAAACAAGCAGGCGCTGACGGCCCAGATCGCTCGCGCCCGCTCGTCGCTGTAATCGGCTCTCGCCGGTTCGCGACTCGCTGGGCCGCGGTCAAATCCGCCCAGCGTCACGCGCCAATCGAGGAGCGCACGGCCGAGGCCAGCGCTTCGGTCCAGCGCTGCACGTCTTCCGCGCGCTCGGCTTCGACCATCACGCGTGCCAGAGGTTCCGTCCCGGAATAGCGCAGCACCACTCGCCCGCTGTTTCCCAGCGTCTTTTCCGCATCCCCCAAAACGCGCGCTACGTCCGGAAGCGTCTCCAACGCGGGCTTCGAGCGCACCTTCACGTTGACGACGCCCGCTGCTGATTTGCGCATATCCCAAAAATTGGAACAGCGAATGGCAAGGTGGCGGCTGACCTAATCCAGATTGAGGCGACGCAGAAGATCTTGGAATCGCGGGTCGTTGCGTAGCGGGTCGAATGCGGGTTCCACCTTCAGGTTGGTGAGATTGTAGTGCTCGTCGTAGGCGCTTTCCAGGTCTGCAAAGGCTTCCTCCTTTTCACCCATGCCGAGGTGCGCGCAAATCATAAAGTCCGGACTCAGTTGTCCATGCTGGCTCAGGTTCTTCAGTTTCACCAACTCGCGCCGCGCCCGTTCCGCCTGGCCTGCCCGTCCATAAACGTAAGCGAGGGTCGACCAATACCACGGTCCATCGCCGTAAATTCGGCCCACCACATCCGCCTCGGCGAGTGCCTTTGAGAACATCCCTTGTTGTACGTACGCATAGATGATGATTCCGAGGGCCCTGTCGAAATTCGGATCCCTGCGAAGTACAGACTGGAGCTGTTCGATGGCGTCGTCATAGTGGCGCGAGTAGTAGAAAATCGCGCCGCGATCGGCGGCGACGATCAGCGAGAGAGGATCGAGTTGCTGCGCCTTAGCACTCTCGCGCAGCGCTTCGCCGAAACGTCCCTGCCACATCAGAAGTTCGGCATACCATTCGTGAGCGGTTGCGTAATTGGCGTTCAATTCGATCGCGTGCCGGTACTCCCGTTCCGCCTTCTTCCAGTCCCAGTCGTAATTCTCGACGATCAGCGCCATCGCGGTGTGCGCTTCGGCCGAGTTTGGATCAAGCTCGAGAGCGCGTGCCGCGGCTGCTCGTGCCTGAGGTCTGTAAAGTGTCCCGGGAGAAGAGGAATACGCGGTCAGGAGAGTGTACGAGTTTGCCAAACCCGAGTAGGCTAAAGCGTAGTTGGGATCGGTGACCGTCGCTTGGTGAAAATACTCGATGGCTTGCTGAAATCCGGCTACGTTCCTCTCATTCCAGAAATACATGCCCTTCAGATACAGATCTTGGGCCTCCGCGAATCGAGGTGACACCGCGTTCGGGCTCGCCCTGGCGAAGTTGGCAGTTACAGCTCCGCTGTCTGCATGCGCGGTGGTTGGCGGATGGCGATGAATTCCGATGCTGAACCACGCAAAGTAGGCGCAGCCGCACGCCGCAATCAGACCGATGGGAATCCACAAAACGGACGGCCATCCGCGCCTGCCCGCCTGTTCCCTTGCCGGAGGTGCGCTTGCGCCGTGATCCGGGACGGCTGACTCCGAATCTGCTGGTGAGCGATCTGCTGCCGGGCAGGAGATGGCCTGGACCGGGGCGATGAATCGATAGCCAAGGCGCGGAACCGTCTCTACATATAGCGGCGCGTCCGCCGAATCTCCGAGTGCGCTGCGCAGCTTCTTGATCGCGCTGTTCAGCCCGTTTTCGAACTCGACAAACGTGTTTTGCGCCCAGAGCCTCGCCCGTAACTCATCCCGAGAGACCACCTCTCCGGGGCGTTCGAGTAGCGCCATCAAGATAGCGGTTGGTTGGCCACCCAGCTTGACTCGGATGCCGTACTTTCGCGTTTCAGCCGTGTGCAGATCGGTCTCGAAGGGCCCGAAGCGGACCATCTTTCGCATACGAATCGAGGCTGGGGAGTTCATGCCAGTAATGCAGGGACCGAATGGATTGTACCACGGCACCTGCGTCCCCGAACCAGCCGCGACCACAATATGCACTAGTACACTGCATTTTCTTAGACTTGCCCAGTCACATCAAAAATCACTCGTCGGCCATTGACCCACGGCCCTCGATCTGAGATTTCCTTCTGCCAATCATGAAGCTCAACGAAAGGAGGTGTTCATTCACAGGTAGCAGGAAGCGCGCAGCGTGCAAACCGTTGTCAGCTTCATGACAGCGAGGATGGACAGGAGAAGGAACCCAGTGCGCGTTGCGCCTTGGAATAGCGGCTAAGGTCGGGAGCACGAGCAAAGAGAGGGGGACCTATGTCAGCAAGAATTAAGCAGTGGATTTCGTACTCTGCGAAATTTCGTGCGGCCAGGATCGTTTTTGTCATCGCGCTCGCTGCAGCGGCAGCCGCCGCCGCGGTTCTTCCGAACCTTTTTCCGTTTAAGGACCCGAGCGGTGTACTGGAAACCTACAGACCGGTGAACTCGCCGCTCCACGAAAGCGGACCATTCTTTCAAGTGCTGGGAACCAACGGGCGCACCTGCGCCACATGCCACGTGCCGAAAAACGGCTTTGGACTAAGCGCCGCAAATGCCGAGAGCGTCTATGAGCGTACCAACGGCCACGATCCGCTCTTCGCGCCATTCGATGGCGCTGCGTGCCCAACTTCGACACCAGGCCATCCTCTGAATTTCGATCTTCTTCGGCACTACGGATTGATTCGCATTGGATTGCCGCTCGCCGCCAATCCGCAGTTCACAATGACGGCGGTACACGACCCTTACGGTTGCGCGCTGGTCACCGATCCCACGACCGGCGTCGTCACGGTTTCCGTTTATCGCCGGCCACTGCCAGCCACGAACCTCGGCTTTCTGACCGCCGTGCAGTTCGATGGGCGAGAGGATGTGGACCCCTTGAATAATCCGAAAACTTTCTCGGCCAATCTCATAACCGATCTAAAGCACCAGGCACTCGATGCGACGATGGGCCACGGACAGGCCGCCGTCGCGCCAACGGACAAGCAACTGTCCGAAATTGTCGCGTTCGAAGGAGCTTTGAATTCCGCGCAGGCCGGCGACTCAAGCGCCGGCTGGCTGAACAGCGAAGGCGCCAGTGGAGGGCCACAATTCCTGGCTAAAGTGCCGTTCTATCCGGGGATCAATGACCCTTTGGGCGGGAACCCGACCGGCGCGGCGTTCGACCCAAGCGCGTTCACTTTGTATTCTCAATGGGCAACTTCCGGCGATCCGCACCGTCGCACCGTCGCTCGCGGTGAAGAAGTCTTCAATACCCACCCTCTGCTGATCACGGACGTGCGAGGACTGAACGACGCGCTCAACCAGGCGGTGATAAACGGCACCTGCACGACGTGCCACGACGCGCCGAACGTCGGCGACCACTCGCTTCCCGTGCCGCTGGAAATCGGCACGAGCCGGTCCGCAGATTTCGAATCGAATCCGCAAATTCAAGCGGCTGTGAGCCAGCTCTCGATGCCGGATCTTCCCGTGTTCCAGATCGTATGCAACGAGGGCATCCACTCCGGCGAGATTACCTATACGTCCGATCCGGGGAAGGCGACACTTTCGGGGCTGTGCTCCGACGTTGGTCGCGGCAAGGGACCGATTCTGCGGGGACTCGCCGCGCGCGCACCGTATTTTCACAATGGTGCCGCAGCCACGCTGCGTCAAGTCGTGGACTTCTACAATCTGCGGTTCCAAATGAATCTGACCGAGCAACAGAAGGAAGACCTGGTGAACTTTCTCAAAACGCTGTAGCGATACCGAAGAGCATCGCCAAGAGGCGATCACTGGGACACTAGCGCTTGTTCGACCGAAATCTCGGGCTATTGATGCCCCAGGGGCCACGGTGATCCACGCAGCCGTTGTCTGAACGGGCGGTGGGCGCTCGGGGTCGCTGAACCAGGAACGGCGGCCCTGAGGCCCTCATCTCCGAGCATCTGCGCGCCATCGCGCTTGCGGCAGGCGGCGGAAAACTATCGGCGGCGCAGCGTTCGGAACTCCAGCGGGCGGTCACCCGCCTAGTTGATCCCGATCCCTCGTCGGGTGATCGAAAACAAGCAGGCACTCGCAGCACAGATCGCTCGAACCCGATCGTTGTTGTGACAGCTGCCCGCGCTTCCTGAATCGGGGAATTCGCCGCCGCGCGGCAACTTCCGCGGCCCGCGTCACACGCCGATCGAGGAGCGCACCGCCGACGCCAACGCTTCGGTCCAGCGCTGCACGTCTTCCGCGCGCTCGGCCTCCACCATCACGCGCGCCAGAGGCTCCGTACCCGAATAGCGCAGCACGACGCGCCCGCTGTTTCCCAGCGTCTTTTCCGCATCCCCCAAAACGCGCGCTACTTCGGGAAGCGTTTCCAGCGCGGGCTTCGAGCGCACTTTTACGTTGACGATCTTCTGCGGGAAAATCTTCAGGCCCGCTACCAGCCCGTCCAGCGGACCTTCCAAAGCCACCAGCGACGCGATCTTCAACGCGGTCAACATACCGTCGCCGGTCGTGGCATCGTCCAGAAACAAAATGTGCCCCGACTGCTCGCCGCCCAGATTCGCGCCAATGCGTTGCATCTCCTCCAGCACGTAGCGGTCTCCCACTGCCGTGCGCGCCAGCTTGAGGCCTTCTTTTTCCAGCGCGCGCTCCAGCCCCAGGTTCGCCATCGTCGTTCCCACCACCGTGTCGCCCTTCAACATGCCCTTCGCCTTCATGTACCGGCCCATGGCCAGCAGCACGCCGTCGCCATCCACCAGTTTCCCCGACGCGCTGGCGAAAATCGCGCGGTCCGCGTCGCCGTCGAACGCCACACCCAGCGCAGCGCCCTCCTTCACCACGCGCTCTTGCATCGTTTCCGGGTGCAGCGAGCCGCAGTTCGCGTTGATATTCCGTCCGTCCGGCGCGTCGTTCATGGCCGCCACAGCGGCGCCCAGCGAGCGAAACAGCCGCGGTGCGAGCTCGCTGGCCGCGCCGTTCGCGCAGTCGAGAACCACCTTCATCCCCGAAAAATTCGCGCCCGCCAGCAGCGCGGCACGCAGCCCGGCCAGGTAATCTTCGTGCAGAGACTCGTTGCCATCCGCGCGCATGGACGTCGCCACGGGCGTCGCGTGCTTCGTCGAGAGAATGAATTTTTCGAGCCCCGCCTCCACCGCATCCGGAAATTTCATTCCCGACGAGGAGATCAGCTTCACGCCGTTGTCGTGATACGGATTGTGCGACGCGGAAATCACCACGCCGGCCGCGAAGCCCTCGCGATGCACCAGCCAGGCGACCCCCGGCGTGGTCAGCACTCCCGCCGAAACGGGTTCCGCGCCCGCCGTCTCCAGACCGCGCGCGATTCGCTCCGCGATGTGCGGGCCCGATTCCCGCGTGTCACGCCCGATCAGCACGCGCGCGCGCGTGCCCGCCTGGCGCAAATAATCTCCCAGCGCTATTCCGGTGCGGATCAACGTGGCGTCATCCAGAGGATATTGGCCGGGTATTCCGCGTATGCCGTCGGTGCCGAAAAGTTGTTTTGCCATATTTACGTTTAGCCTTCGGTTAAAGGGATGTTCAGGGTACAAGCATGGGAACAGCTCAGGCTCCGGCCGGGTGGCTCAGAAAGAAAACCGTCACGCTGCCGAATGCGCGCCGAAAAGCCAGTGTACGCGCGGGCACAAGGCATGCGGCGCTCTCCATCCCTATGCTATCGTAACGGTCAATGCCTCTGGAAGAGACCAAAGAAGCGAGGATCGCGGCGCACAGTTCGGCCAGCGCCCGCATTATCGCGGCCGGAATCGTGATCGCCTTCTGCTATTGGGCCTCCTCCGTCCTGATGACTCTGGCCATCGCCGTCCTCATGGCCTATTTCCTCGATCCGCTGGTGACCTGGCTCGAACGCTTGCGCGTTCCGCGCGCGCTGGGCTCGCTGTTCGTTCTTCTGGTCACCCTGGCGCTGTTGACCGTCCTGGCCTGGTCGCTGGTCGATCGCATCGACCAGTTCGGCTCGGACTGGCCCCAATACCGTGCTCCGTTGAAAGAGGTCATCTCGGGCGTTCAGAAAAAGATGGCGATCTTCGAGGCGCGCGTCTCCGAAATCGCCCCCGAACAGCCGGCCGCGCCGCGCATCATTCAGATCACCGAGTCCCACACCCTGCGCGATGCCGTCGTTGCGCGTCTCGGCTCGCTTTACTCGTTTTTCCTCGCTGCCGCATTCGTTCCCTTCCTCGTCTTCTTCATGCTCGCAGCGAAACGCCAGGTGTGGCACGCCACTATGCAATTGTTCCCGGCCGCGCAGCGCACGCAGGTGAAGCAGACGCTTTCCGACGTCACGCGCGTCTTGCGCAGTTACGTCATTGGGACGGCCCTGGTGGGATTGATTCTAGTGCTCGCCAGTTGGCTGTTCTTCTGGTGGATCGGCTTGGACTTTGCCTTTCTGATCGCGCTCGTTTCCGGTCTCCTGAACCTCGTGCCCTATATTGGCGTCATTCTCGCCTGGTTTCCCCCGCTGCTGATCGGGCTGAAGCAATTCCACTCCGCGGGGCCCTTCGTCGGGATACTGGCGGTGCTGGTCGTGCTGCACGTCGTTGCCGCCAACCTGCTGATTCCCGCCCTGGTGGGCTGGCGCATCCGCCTAAACGCACTGGCGCTCACGGTTTCGCTGCTCTTCTGGGGCTGGTTGTGGGGCGCGCTGGGATTGATCCTGGCCATCCCCATCACCGCTGTGATCAAAGTGATTTGCGACAATGTCGAGTCCTGGCAGCCGGTCGGGCGCTGGCTGAGCGCCTGAGCGCGTCCCTTTCCGCCGCCCGCAAACCACAAGTTAATTCGAAGTGAGTGGGAATTTCGAACTGCGCGCGGATGCGCCGCAGCTGACCGCTGGTTTCTCAAATCTTTTCCCGCGCGCCGTGCACCTTGGAAATGAATTCCTTCAGCGCTTCTGCATCCGCCGCTTCTTGAAATACGCGGATTGCTGCGACGCCCGACGCCCCCGCGCGAATGCATTCCTCTCCGTTCGTCTCGTCGATGCCACCAATCGCGATCACCGGGATGCGAATCTCCCGGCACACTTCGCGCAGGCGCTCGAGGCCTTGTGGCGCGCCGAACGCGCGCTTCGAGGGCGTGTCGAAGATGGGGCCGAAAAACACGTAATTCGCGCCGCCTCGTTCCGCTCGCCGTGCGTCTTCGGGACTGTGGCAAGAGACGCCTATCTGAAATTCCGGCGGCGCGTTGCCCGCGCGGCGCCAGCGCACCACGTCTTCGAGCGGAAGCGATTCGCCACCCAGATGGACGCCTGCGGCACACGCTCCGCCAGCCATGCCCGCGGCCAGAGCTACGTCGAGGCGGTCATTGAGGTAGATCCCAACCGCGCGCTCGCTCGATCTCTTTCGCGCTTCCTGTGCGATCGAGACGGCTTCGCGCGTCAGAGCCAGCAGGGTTCCGCCAGGAAGATCCTTCTCCCGGATTTGCACCCAATCCGCTCCAGCGCGGACGGCCAGACGCAGCTTTTCCAGCAGCCAGGAGACGGAATCGGCGCCCGGTGGCGTGCTCAGCGCCTTGCGATCGGTGACGTAACAGACGATCGGTTTGTCAGTTTCGCCCACGCGCGTTCGGAGTCGGTGTAACCACCGGGCTGACGCTCTGGCCGGCGACCACATCCGGACGCCGGCGAAAGGACTCCAGTGCCAACAGCACGTTCATCACGCCCAAGCCCGAGACAGCCCCGCGAAAAAAAGCGTTCTTGATCAGAAATCCCAGCGCGGGATATTGGAACAGGAAGATATTCATCTCCCAAATCTCGGACCAGGGCAAAAGGATCAAAGCGAACCCCACTTCGATCCAGATCAGGAGAAGAAGTACGCGGAGAAAACGGTTCATCGTCAGGTTGCTGCCGCGCCTTTCCCTCTGCGGCCGGCGCAAGCAGGCCTACGATTATGTGGGATTCGCCGCTGCCCTGCAACCCGGGGTTGCAAGAGGCTCGGATGACGTTGCGAGGTGGCCGCGCCTTGATTGGTTTTTTTCAGAGGAGTGGTAGCGCTAACGGGAATCGAACCCGTATTTCGGCCTTGAAAGGGCCGCGTGCTAACCGTTGCACCATAGCGCCACAGAACGAGAAGTGCGCTCTAGTTTAGCAGAGATCGCGCGTCCGGCACGCGCCAGAAGCGCGGTTCGGCGGCGCCAGCGAATCGCGGCGCGAATCGCCCTTGAGTTCCTGCTGCCGGCGTGCGTTTGAGGAGCGGGCGCAGCGCGGCGATAGGGCTGCCGTTTCGTCCACCGCTACGGGAGTCGGAAAGCGAAGAATAGGCGAACAAATTACTGCGCTAAAGGCATCAAGAACCTTGATGCCAAAGGGGCCTTAAACGGGGCTTAAAAGGCCTTAATTTGCCGCTTTTGGCGCGGGTACACGGCCCACAAACCAGCCTGCAGCAGACGCCCGAGTACCGGTACCAGCGACCGTCTTCCTGGGTCAGCGCCAACCGTTGCGCTCGCGCAGCGAGGTGATGTGCGCGATATGATGCCGGCCGTGCCAGGAGTAAAGCTGCAGCATGGAGTCAAGCGTCAGCAGCCCCATTTCCGGATGGCGCAGCTTGCGCTGCCAATCAGAGGGCGCGAGGGAATTGAGAAGAGCGATCCAACGCTGGTGCAAATTGTCGAGGAGCAGGAGCGAAGGCTCGATCGGCGCCTTGGCATCGGCCAGTTCCGCCCAGCGCGCTTCGTCGTAGGTTTTGATGGCGGGTTCGTGCTCGGTGAGAGCGAGTTTGAAACGCACGTACGCGTTCATGTGGCTGTCGGGAAGATGATGGACGACCTGACGCACCGTCCAGCCACCGGGACGATAGGGCGTGTCGAGTTGCTGCTCGTTCAGTCCTGCGACGGCTTGACGCAGCCTGGCGGGCGCTTCAGCGATCGCCGCAATCGAGGCGCGGCGCTGAGCTTCGGTCGCATTGTCCACGCGCTGAAATTTGCCAACGGGATAGCGCAGATCCGTTTCCATGCTGCCTCCTCACGCCGACGTTGCAAGCGCAGAATTGCGCAGAATTGGATGCGAGCGGGATTATGCCGGTCGCCAGCCGCCCGTCGCAATCTTTAGAAGAAGCGGGCCGGCCACGTCGATCCGAAGACTTCGCGGAAGAAAGCACGAAGGGTGCTTCACCCGCCCAGCCTTCGGCCCGGCAGGTTGGATTGACCTATACACATAAACGTGCGATTCTTACACATGCGGTGAGGAATGCGCCATGCGAACGAATATCGACATTGACGACCGCTTGATGCGGAAGGCCATGCGAACCGGCAAGGGCCGCACGAAGCGGGCCTTGGTGGAAGCCGGGCTGCGATTACTGGTCCAAGTGCACGCCCAAGCGCGTATTCGCCGGTTGAGGGGGAAGGTTCGTTGGGCGGGTGATCTGGCCACATCCCGGCGAGGCCGCCTGGCAGGGTAGCGGTCATGGTCATCGTCGACACTACAGTGTGGATTGACTACTTGCAGGGAGTCCGGAACCGGGAGACCGAGTGGCTGAACCGGGAACTCGATCGGCAGCGACTTGGGCTGACGGATGTGATCTTGTGCGAAGTCTTGCAAGGCATCCGCGACGATCGCACGTTTGGCCGAGTGCTGCGTTACCTTCTTGGGTTTGAAGTGTTTGCAACCGGGGGCGTGGGGCTGGCAGCGGCTGCTGCCCGGAATTTCCGCATCTTGCGCCAGCAGGGCCACACAGTGCGCAAGACGATTGATTGTCTCATCGCGACATTCTGCCTGCGAGAAGGGCACTCGCTGTTGCACCGCGACCGTGATTTCGATCCGTTCGAACAAGTTCTAAGCCTCGCGGTCCTCCACGTGTGAAGCGAGCAAGACGCGGGCTGAGGATTAGAGGTGCTTGACCTCGGCGGGTGGTTTTGGCCCCGTTCGGCTACCGCGCAACCAGTCCAGCCAACTTACGATGTCGCTGCGCCGGGCCTCGCCCAGAATTCGTCCTACCGGTTCGCCGTCCGTATCAAAAATCACGGTGGCAGGAACTTCGTTTCCGAGTTTCAGTTTCGCCACGGTCCCCGCATTCGCTCCCACCAGCACGTGCATGGTGATCTTCTCGCGTTTCACGAAGTCTGGAATCTGGCTCCAGGCCTTTTTCTCGTCGACCGACACGGCCACAAACGTTACGCCCTTATCGCCGTACTCGCCGGCCAGCTCATTCAGCATCGGCAACTCCTCCCGGCAGGGCTTGCACCATGTGGCCCAGAAATTGACGATCACGATCTGCCCACGGTACGCGGAGAGACTCTGTTTTTGGCCTGCCAGGTCCCGGAACGAAAGCTTCTCGAGCGAGCCGGTGTGTTTCACACGCGCACGTGCTGCCGCCGCGACGCATAAGCCCCCAAACAGGAGGACTGCCGCAGCCATGCACGTCGCGCGCGGCCACGCCAACACCGTCCCGCGGTGCGTGACCGCTCTCGTGTGCGTTTGCGTGGCGCTCATCGCGTTCGCCTCCTCGTGCTTAGAACCGGTGCGTGAACGATGCCAGCCATACCCAATCCGCAAAGGCGGCATCGCCATGTGTACCCAGATGAATGTCGGGAACGCTGCGCGTGCGGTCGCGATAGATGGCCCGACCGACTGTCACCGTAAAGATATCGTCCCAGCGATAGTATTGCAGCCCCGGCTCGAGAGAGAGCGCGAATCCCGGCCTGCGAAATCCGAGGTCGCCTCCGATCAGGTCGTGAGCGGGCACGCCTTCATCGCGCGGCCCGAAAGTCGCCGAAAGCCCTTTGACGCTGGCGAAGGAGTACGCGACTCCCGCTTCCATCAGGTACTCATCGGAGATGGAGAAATAGGGCGTGTAGGCGGGATTCGGCGGCGGGGCGTAGCCGAAATGATCGGGCACCACGCCGTTCATTTCCTGCGGCGTGATCAGATAGCTTCCGTTGAAGTAGATCTGCGCACGGCTGGACCCGAGATCCTGGAACGCAATCCACTGGAAGGGAATCCCGTACCCTCCTGTGCCCGGCTGCACTGAATAGTCCGGGATGACTTCTTGCGGCGGCAGACCCGGCGCCACGATCACTCGGTTCTGAATGTTATCGCGGCCGGTCGGGAACTGTATTCCGAGCCCCAACTGTACGTTGTGGGAAGGATTGTTTTGCGGATCCCACATCCAGCGCTGCACGGAAATGCTGACGTCGCCGACGCCCGCGGTGTGCATGGTGTAATAGCCGTCGTGCTTGTGACGGCTGGCGGTCAGCAGCGGCACATTGATGTCCGCGCTCCAGCGCGGCGAAATCTGGTAGGTCAGGACGAAGTTTTCGAGATTAATGCGGTTCTCCACTTCCGTGCCTTCCTGCAACCGGTACTCCTGCTCGATGTCGCCCACAAAGTGGCGGAAAGAAAACTGGTGGCGATAGTTGATGTCCAATTGCCAGTGGTGCGCCTGAAGGTATCCACCCTGATTCGCCGGGCCGCCGACTCCACCTGTGGAGTGCGCGATGATGCAGCCCTGCGCGTGCGCCACGCTGCTGCCCAGTACCACCAGCGCCACCACCGCCATCGCTTGCAAGATCTGCGCGACGCCACTGCGTTTCCCCATGTTCTTGATGCAGCCACCCCCGATGGCATCTGCCAAGACTCCCCCCTCTTTCCCAGGCCGCAGCGGGCAAGCTTGTGGTCTTGCGCGAGCAGGCACGCGCCAAGCGCCGCCTGCGGCAGCCCTCTATTTTTTAGTTTTTGTTCGGGCAGAGAATCGCCCGTAGAGCGCGCATCTTAGTGATCTACATCACAAGCCGCAATAATGCGAAACCACTACTCGTATCGACATGCCTGGGCGCGGATTATTCAGTGGACCGCCGTCCGAATCATTAATTTAGAAACGCCTTTCAACGGAGGGGCGTTTTTGACGGTTGAAACTCTGCGGCGCGGCGGTCAGACGGTGAAGGAGGTGCCGCAGCCGCAGGTCCGCGCGGCCTGAGGATTCTGGAAGACGAAGCCCTTGCGCATGAGGCTTTCCTGATAATCGAGTGTGGTCTCCGAAAGATACGTGTAGCTTTTGGGGTCGACGAAGACGCGCGCGCCGAATTCCTCGATGATGTTGTCGCGGGTGCGCGGCGCGTTTTCGAGGCGCATGGCGTAGGTGAGGCCGGAGCAGCCTCCGCCGCGCACGCCAATGCGCAGGCCGCCGGAGTCGGCGGGCACGCCTTCCTTGACCAGCAATTCGCGGATTTTGGTAGCCGCTTTTTCGGTGACGTGGATTGCCATAGGCCTAGCTCGTCATTGGTGAGTGGTGAGTGGTGACTGGTGGCGCGGACTGCGAGCTGCCGCTCCCCTCACTTATTCGCCGCTATTATTTTAGCGTGTGCGGAGCGGCGTTTCCACCCGGGCGGCGCCAGGCGACGCGAGAATGGCACGGGATTAGAGGCGAGAAAGGTTACGGGCGAGGAAAACTCGGAAGAGAGATTCTTCGTCCCGCACTGCGAGACTCAGAATGACAGGCGTTAATGACCGGCGTTGGAGTTGCGGGAGCAGAACGACACGGGTCGGAGTTGCGGACCCAAAATGACGTACACCAATCGCCAGTCACCACTGGCAATCAAATCGGCACTCACCAAACACCAGTCACTGCGCACAAAGCACCGATCAGCAAGCACGGCTCACCATTCACTACTGACCAAACACCCATCACCAATCACGGTTTCGTTGATTCGTAGAGGGGGGAAAGCTCGCGGAGGCGCTTCACGGTTTCAACCACGCGAGCAGCGACGTAGTCGACTTCCTCCTCGGTATTGAAACGGCCGAGGCCGAAGCGAATGGAGGAATGCGCGAGATCGTCGCTGAGGCCGAGAGCCTTGAGCACGTAGCTGGCTTCGATATTCGCGGAGGTGCAGGCCGAGCCGCTGGAAACAGCGACGTCGTTGATGCCCATCATCAGGGATTCGCCGTCTACGTGGGCGAAACTGAGATTGAGGCTGTGCGGCAGGCGGTGGCTCATGGAGCCATTGATGGAGACGCCGGGGAGCTGCGCGAGGATGGCGTCCTTCAGGCGATCGCGCAGCGCGCGCAGGCGTTCGGCTTCCGCCGTCATTTCCTGGCGGCACAGCTCGCAGGCCTGGCCCAGGCCGACGATGCCGGGGACGTTCAGCGTGCCGGAGCGCATGCCGCGCTCGTGCCCGCCGCCGTCGATGAGAGAAGCGAGCTGGACGCGGGGATTTTTGTGCCGCACGTAGAGCGCGCCAACGCCTTTCGGGGCATAGAGCTTGTGGCCGGAGATGGAGAGCAGATCGATGCCGTCGGCTTCGACATCGACGGGGATTTTGCCGGCGGCCTGGGCGGCGTCGACATGGAAGAGCACGCCGGCCTTTTTGGCGATGCGGCCGATTTCGGAAATGGGCTGAATGGCGCCCATTTCGTTGTTCGCGTACATGATGGAAATCAGCAGGGTGCGCGGGGTGATGGCGGCGCGCAACGTATCGAGATTGATGCGGCCGTCCGGCTCGACCGGAAGATAGGTGACTTCGAAGCCGGATTTTTCGAGGTGCTTGCAGGTGTCGAGGGTGGCCTTGTGTTCGGTGACCTGCGTGATGATGTGCTTGCCTTTTTCGCCGTAGGCTTCTGCGGCGCCTTTGAGGGCGAGGTTGGTGGATTCGGTGGCGCCGCTGGTGAAGACGATCTCGCGGGGGGAAGCGTTGATCAGGCGAGCGATTTGCGCGCGGGCGTTTTCGACCGCCTCTTCCGCCTTCCAGCCGAATTCGTGGCTGCGGCTGGCGGGATTGCCGAAGTTGTCGCTGAAATAGGGGAGCATGGCCTGGAGGACGCGGGGATCGACGGGGGTGGTCGCGTGATAGTCCATGTAGATGGGAAGCTTGATGGCCATTAAGGTCTCCCCGGAAAACACCGTAACGGCTGCGGTTCGCAGGCGTTCGATTCAGGCGAAAACCATTTTATCGCGACGAAACCGAAATTCGAAAAGCGAAATTCGAAATTCGGGAAACGGGCTAGCGATGGCGGTGGCGGAGTTGCCAGATCTCGAGGCTGACGGCCTTCAGGAAGCGGCCGCCCCAGATGGCGATGAGCAGTGCGGCGCCGAACAGGATGACGGCGTCGAGGCTGAGGAAGTCGGGACGCGTCCAATAGATGCCCTCGCGAAGATTCAGCCAGAGCGCGAATTCGTCCAGGGTGAGCGCCGCGCCGATGCCGTAGAGCAGGGACATCAGGCGGCTGGCGAAAAGGGAGGAACCGCGGTCGCCGGTGCCCACTTCCATCAGCCAGCAAAAGCCGACGATCAGCAGGAGCAGGATGCCGAAGACCAGGTGATGGACGTGCATTCCTCCGATGTAAATGTAGTGAAAGGGCTCGACATCGCGATAGGCGGCATAGGCCATGGAGCGCGCCACCGCAAAAGTGACGAAAAAACCGATGGCGGCGAGGAGCAAGCGCCGGCGGGGACGGTCGCGCACATGGAGATGAAAGAGAGCGCCGACTTTCGTTCGATGAAGAAGCCACAGGACGACGACGAGCGTCGCCAGGACCGCTACGGCCAAAGGCCAGGTTCGAGCGAGCATGAAGGGGGTAAGTATACGAGAATTCCGAAATTCGAAAATCGAAATTCGGGCAGAGGGAGGGCCAGAGATTGAAAAGTGAAAATGAAGGACGGCGAAAAGCGAAGAAGGGAACGGCGACGGTCAGGTAGAATCGGGCGGACATGAATCCCACCAATCCCATCGAGATTTCAGCGGAAGAGTTCCGCGCGCTGTGCGAACGCGTGGTGGAAATCGCGGTGGATTATCTGAAGGGCATGGACGCGCGAGCGATTCCACCGGCAGCGAGCGGCGCGGAAATGGAGCGGATGTATCACACGGCGGCGCCGGAGACAGGGCTGCGCGAGGAGGCGCTCGAGGGGCTGGCGGGCGTAGCGCGCGATTCGCGGGCGCAGAACGGGCGGTTTTTCGGTTACGTGATGGGCTCGGGAGAGCTGGCGGCCGCGGCGGCGGATCTGCTGTGCAGCGCGATCAACCAAAATGTGACGGCGTGGAGGTCCGCGCCGGCGGGCGTGACGCTGGAGCGCACGGTGGTTAGCTGGCTGGCGCAGGCTATCGGCTGCGCGGGATTTCGAGGATCGCTGACGGGCGGAGGGTCGGCGGCGAATCTGATGGCGCTGGCCATGGCACGAGAAGCGGCGTCGCCCAGCAATGAAACAGGCATACGAGCGGGCGCGCTGGCGGTGTACGCGTCGACAGAAGCGCACATGTCGATCGGCAAAGCGGTCGCCTTGCTGGGGATCGGCAGAGAGAATTTGCGGCCGATTGCCGTGGACCATGCATTCCGCATGATCCCTGAAGAATTGGACGCGGCCATGCGGCGGGACAAAGAGGGCGGCCGGATTCCCATGGCGGTGGTGGGAACGGCGGGCACGGTCAACACGGGGGCGATCGACGCGCTGCGCGAGATCGGGGAAATTGGGGCGAGGCATGGGGCGTGGTTCCACGTGGACGGAGCGTACGGCGCGCTGGCGGCCATCCGCGCGCCGGAAAAATTCGCGGGGCTGGCGCGGGCGGATTCGATTTCGCTCGATCCGCACAAATGGCTGTACCAGCCGATCGATTGCGGCTGCCTGCTGTACCGCGACGCGGCGGCGGCGCGGCGGGCGTTCTCGCACAGCGGGGATTACGCGCGAGCGCTGAGCAGCGATCCGCTGGAAGGCGCGTCGTTCTTCGAGGAATCCATCGAGCTTTCGCGGCGGTTCCGCGCGCTGAAGGTGTGGTTTTCGCTGCGCTACCACGGATTGAGCGCGTTCCGAGAGGCGATCGGGAAGGACTTGGCGCACGCGCAGCGCCTGGGCGAACTGATCGCCAAGCAGCGCAAGCTGGAGTTGATGGCGCCCATCGAGCTGAGCGCCGTGTGCTTCCGCTACGTGGGAGACGGGGAGTTGCGCGCGGAGCAAATCAACGCAGCGAATTTCGAAATCCTGCAGCGAGTGATCACGCGGGGGCAAGTGTACCTGTCGAATGCAACGTTGCGCGGGCAATTCTGCCTGCGCGCGTGCATCACAAACCACCGCACGACGGATGCGGATATCGAGCGCGTGCCCGCGGAAGTGCTGGCGGCGGCGCAAGAGGTTTTGGGCGACCGCTGAGGCCGCCCGAAGGCAGTCCGGCGTCAAGGAATGATGATGCGCGGCGCTTCTTTTTCCGCGGCGGGAAGCGGGAAACGCTGGCGGAGAAAGCCAAGGAAGGCGCGCGAAAGCGGGCGGCCGTTCGTCTCCGATTTGAGCAGGCGCAGCAGGAAAACAAGCAGCTGAAAGACGTCTGAGTCCTTCAGCGAAGGAAAGCCGGCGCGCTCCGCTTCGCGTTTGCGAAACTCATCGAGGAAGGCGGAGAGATTCGCGTAGAGGGACCGCGCGAGAGGCGCGGCGGGCGGGCGCTCGTAGAGAATGCCCGAACCGAGCGTGCGGTAGGTTTCGGCGAGCGCTTCGAGGGTGGCCTGGACCGCGCCGTCGGTGGTCTCGCGCTGCTCGGCCTGAAAGCGGAGGATGGTTCCGGCCAAGCCGGCGACGACGGGCCAGCGTTCCTCGACGAATTCCACCGGGAATTCGACGTCCGTGTAGGGGAAATCGCCGGCGGAGAGCGGCTTGCGATGCTCGGCTTCGTAGCGATGAGCGGCGATGAGGTAAGGGCAATCGGGCGGGCAGTCGATGGTGACCTCGCGGCCGGCGCCGCAGCAGATGGCGCAGATTTTTTCGCCTTTGGCGGGACAGAAGCGCTTGGGCGGACGCTTTTCGCAAATGGGGCAGGCCATCAGTGTCCTCAGCCGTGAAAACGCGGCAAAAGCAAAAGATCAGAGTACGGTAGCGGCGGCGGGAGGCGCAAGCCCGAGGGGTCAGGAGGCTTTGGCGTCCTGGGAAGAGCGGAGGCGTTCGAGGGCGGCGATTTCGCGGAGGATGGTTTCGACGACGTACTCGTCGCCAAATCTGGAATTGATCATGAGGTTGTAGAGCGGGCGATAGGGCCAGTCCTTGTGGAAGTAGTGGCGGATGAAGCTGGCGCGCTCGCGATCGACCTCCTGAATCAGCTGGCGCGCTTCTTTTTCAGACTGGCCGATGTTTTTCAGGCGGCGGAGTTTTTCTTCATCGGGCGCGTAGATGAAAACGTGGAAGGCGTCGGGACGATTGCGCAGGATGTAGGGCGAGCCGCGTCCAACGATCACGCAATTGCCTTTCGAGGCGGCTTCCTCGATGACTTTGTGCAGCATGGCCACCATGGTGTCGGCGTTGAAGTGGCGCGTTTCGGTGACGGGCAGGGTGCGTTCGTAGCTGCCGCGCGCATACACGCTGAAGAGGCGGGAGAGAAGCGGGTCCACGCGCTCGTCGCAGCGGTGCACCGCTTCGCGAGTGACCTTGGCGACGCGCGCGATTTCTGCGGTGAGGTCGCGGTCCCAAAGCTGCCAGCCGAGATGCTTGGCCAGGCGTTCGGCGATGGCCGCGCCGCCGCTGCCGTATTCGCGCTCGACGGTGATGGTGCGGATTTTCATTGTCTGCCGTCTGCCACAAGCGACGTGGGCCTGACACCGCAAACGATCAAAAGCAGATCCCTCCCCGGCACGGCATCCGGGGCGCAGAATGCGCGCACCGCCATTCCCGCAACAGCAGCGGGACTGGGTTCGCGATGACACACTCCCGACACCGAAGCAGCCCCCGGCGTCAGTGTACAGCGATGGGGCCGCCGGGCTTCACTTTTTTCATCAGGAAGACGAAGGGAATCATCACCACCACAGCGACGCCGACGAGCCAGAAATCGTCGATGTACGCGAGCATGGCGGCCTGCCGCGAAATCATGTTGGCGACCAGGCCGTAGGCCTGGCGCGTGGCGAGATATGGGCTGGAGCCGTGCGCCATGAGCATGCGCTCGGCCGAGTGCAACATGGTTTGCAGGCGGGCGCTGCCGCCGTTGACGTGCTCGACCAAGGCCACCTGGTGAAACTGCGCGCGGCGGGTCAGCATGGCGGTGACGAAGGAAATTCCCACGCTGCCGCCGACGTTACGCGCGAGATTGATCAAGCCGGAGGCCTGATTGTTCTTCTCGCGGGGCAAGAAGGCGTACGCGGCGGTGTTGATGGGGACGAAGAGGAAAGCGAGGCCCATGGCCTGGATCACGCGCGCGCCCGCCGCGTGCCGGAAATCAATCGCGAGATTGAAGTCCGTCATGTAGAAGAGCGCGATGGAGAGCATGGCGAAGCCGAAGAGCAGGAGCTTGCGCGCGTCGTACTTGCCCAACAGAAAGCCGACCAGGGGCATGACGGCGATGATGGCGAAACCTCCGGGCATCAGCACCAAGCCAGCTTGTTCCGCGGAGTAGCCCATCATGGTCTGCAGGAAGAGCGGGATCAGCACGGTGCTGGACATCAGCGCGAAGCCGACCATGAACATAAGCAGGACGCCGATGCCGAAGGAGCGGTCTTTGAACAGGTGCAGGTCAATGATGGGATGCTTGTGCAGCCATTCCCAGGCGATCACGCCGATCAGAGCAGCGGCAGCGATGATAGTCAGGAAAAGAATGAAATGAGAGCCGAACCAATCGTCGCGCTCGCCCTTGTCGAGGACGACCTGCAAGCTGCCGAGCCCGAGGGCGAGCAGGCCGAGGCCGATGTAATCGATGCGGAAGGTTTTCTGCTTGGCGCGCTTCATGTAAGGCGGGTCGGTGATGAGGCGGCTGGTCAGGAGCAGGGAAATAATGCCAACCGGGATGTTGACGAAGAAAATCCAGCGCCAGGTGAAATTGTCGGTGATCCAGCCGCCCAGCGTGGGACCGATAGCGGGCGCGAGAACGACAGCCATGCCGTAGACTGCGAAGGCCATGCCGCGCTGGCGCGGCGGGAACGTGTCGGCCAGGATGGCTTGCTCGCTGGGCTGCAGCCCGCCTCCGCCCGCGCCCTGCAGGACGCGGAAGAGAATCAACATGCCGAGGCTGGGCGCGAGGCCGCACATGAACGAGCTGATAGTGAACAGGGCGACGCAGCTCATGTAGAAGCGCTTGCGGCCAATCAGCTCGGAAAACCAGCCGCTCATGGGCAGGACGATGGCGTTGGAAACCAGGTAGGAGGTCAGGACCCAAGTCGCTTCATCGTTGCTGGCGGAGAGGCTGCCGGCAATGTGCGGCAGGGCAACGTTGGCCACGCTGGTGTCCAGCACTTCCATGAAGGTGGCCAGCGTGACCGTCAGAGCGATGACCCAGGGGTTGACCGCGGGCACACTTGGAGCATCGGCGGCGAAGAGCCGCCGCGAATTGGAGCCGTTGGAGTTCATTTTATTTGACGAAGACCTTGGGCTCGCAGGACATGCCCAGGCGCAGGAAATGGCTCTTGTCCTCGCCGGGATTGAGGACGATTTTGACCGGGATGCGCTGAACGACTTTCACGTAATTGCCCGTGGCGTTTTCGGGCGGGAGCAGGCTGGTGCGCGCGCCAGTGGCTCCGGCGATGCTGTCGACGTGGCCCTTGTAGGTGCGGCCGTTGGCATCCACGTGAATTTCGGCGGGCTGCCCCGGCTTCATGTAGTGCAGCTGTGTTTCCTTGAAATTGGCGGTGACCCAGATGTCGTTCAGGGGCACGATGGTGAACAACTGCTGGCCGGGCTGGACGTTCATGCCGACCTCCGCATTTTTGGTGACGATTCCGTCGACCGGCGCGAAGATTTTCGTGTAGCTCAAATTGAGCTGAGCGGCTTCAAGCGCCGCCTGCTTCTGCTGCACGGCGGCTTGGGCGGAGCGGGCTTTGGCGCGCGTGGAAGCGACTTGCTGTGGGCCCGTCTGCGAGGAGCGCAAATTGGCTTGCGCTTCGGCCAGCCGCGCTTTGGCCTCGCCGACCTGCTGTTCCGCCGCGCTGACGGAGGCTTGCGCCGCGGCCACCGCGCTGGAGTTGGCCTTGGCCGTAGCCACCGCCTGATCGTAGATCTGCTGGGAGATTTCCTGCTTGGCGACGAGCTGCTTGTAGCGCTGCAGGTCGGCCTGCGCTTTCACATTGTCCGCTTCGGCGCGGGTGAGCTGCGCCTCGTCCGCGGCGTACTCCGATTGCGCCGCCGCAATGGCCGCCTGCGCGCTCTGGACGCCGGCCTGCGCGGCGGAAGTCTGGCTGGTGGTGCTGACGTGCGTGATGGGGATCGTGATGTTGAGCGCCTGCGCGTTGGCGATGGCCGTCGCGAGGTCAGCCTGGGCCTTATCCACCGCGATCTGATAGACCCTGGGATCGATTTGGGCCAGCAGGGTCCCCGCCTTCACCACCTGATTGTCGTTGACGTTGACCGTCTCGATGTAGCCGGAGATGCGCGCGCTGAGCGGCATCAGGTGGCCGTCGATTTGTGCGTCGTCCGTGGACTCGTAGCTGGCGAAATAGCGCCAGGCAAAAATGGCGCCCACGATGATGGCGATGGCGACGACGATCAAGAACAGGCGCGCGCGCGGGCTCGCCGGAATGAGCCTTCGCCGGGGCGGCGGAGGGGGAGCCGCGGCGTGAATTTCGGAATCGATGCTGTTGTCGTTGACAGGCCTCTCCGCAGGCGGTCGCGCTTCCGTATCCGTATCCGTTCGGGGCGGCATAAGTTCAGTGTCCTTTGAAATATTCTTTGACGCCGAGTTCGGCAGCGCCCATGGCGCGGGCGAGAGCGATCTTGGCGTAGTTGAAGTTATAAAGACTGGCGATGTATTGCTGATTCGCGCCGGCGACTTGCTCTTCGGCCTGGACCACCTCGACGGAGTTGGTGACGCCGGCGGCGAAGCGATCGCGGGACTGCGCCAGGGTCTGCTGGGCCAGATCGATGTTGCTCTTGGCCACGTTCACTTCGTCGGAAGAGGATTGCAGGTTCAAGAGAGCGGTGCGGACGTCCTGATCGATTTGCGCGCGCAGGTTTTGGAGGCGCTCGCGGCTCTGATCGAGCTGCGCTTCCGCCTGCAGAACGTCGCCATGGATCGCGCCGCCCGTAAAGATGGGCACATTCAGCGTGGCGCGCACGTCCATCACGCCGTGGCTCGAACTGAGGTGCTGTCCCGCGACGCCGTAATCGGCGTTGAAGTTCAGCGAGGGATAGCGCTCGGCTTTGGCGGCGCTGAGCATGTATTCTGCGGCGCGAACATTCGCCAGAGCGGCCTGATAATCGGACCGGGAAGCGTAGGCGCGCTTCAGGGCCTCATCCGCCGAGATTTCCGCGAAGGGCTGGTAGGGCGATTGATCGGTCAACTCGAATTGCTGGCCCGGAGCCAAACCGATGACGCGCGCCAGCGTGAGTTTCTGAATAGCGAAATCGTTCTTCGCTTGAATCAACTGCTGCTCGCGAGTCTGCAGCTCGACGTGGTTGCGCAGCGCGTCGATGGCCGGCGAGGTGCCCGCCTTCACCTGATCTTCCGCCTGCTGGTAGAGCGCCTGCGCCGTGTTCACTTGCGCCTGAGCCGACTGAATGCTGGCCTGGTCGGCGATGCCCAGCAAGTAGTTGTAGCCGACGGCGAGAACGACGAGGTCGCGAGCGTCTTTGTAGGTGTGCCGGCTGGCCTGCAGGCGCTGTGTGGCGGCATGCTCGCTCTCAATCGATTTCCAGTTGAACAGGCTCTGCGTCAGGCTGGCGCGCGCGTCGAAATAGGAAAACGGGCCGACAATGGTGGGGACGCTGACACCGGGAAGCGCTGGAAAGCTGAAGCCGAATTCCTTCAGGTTGACCTGCGAGACGTCGACGTAGGGCGACGCGCTGACGTGCGGCAGGAGCGCGCTCAACTGCTGCCAGCGCTGTCCCGAGGCCGATTGAATATCGGAACTGGCCAGCAGGGCGCCCAGGTTCTGGCGCAGGCCGCGTTCGATGGCGTCGTGCAGCGAGAGTTCGAGCACACCGGGAACAGGCTGGGAAGGCACGCTGCCGGAATATGGGTTCGACTGCGAGGACGTGGCCTGCGGCGCCACCATCACTGTCGATTCAGATGCCGTATTCGAAGCGCCGGCCGGCGTGGAAGCCGAGCCCGCCTGCGCCCAGGACGGCGCCGCGCACAACGGAATTGCTGCCGCGATCAAGAACAAAACAGAGCTACGTTTCACGCAACCGCCTCCTCTGCTCGTTTATGGATGACTGCCGGGCACCTCAGGACTCAGTTTTGCGGTGATGCGAGCGAGCCGATTTCGCCTGGGCCGGCGATTCGATGGCGCCGGGGCGCTTGCGCGCGGGCTCAGCCTGCAGGCTGGGACACAGAAGTTCCCAAACGCGTTCCGCCGTTCCAGGGAGAGAGCCTTCGGGATTGATGGCCCAGGCTACCGTGACGCCCATGAAGATCAGGCGCATGAGGCCGCCCAATTCGCGGGCCGGAACGTCGCGGCGAATCTCGCCCCGTTGCTGGCCGATAGCGAAAATCTCGCCGAGGATCTCGCGCCCGCGCTGAATGCGCTTTTGCAGTTCGGTGCGCACCGGCGCGCACGACAGGTTCGCGGCGAACACCGAGCGCAGCAGGTCGGGGCTTTCCGAAGACTGGCCGGCGAGATCGGTGGCCAAACCCTTGAGGACGTTCAACACGGATTCATTTCCGCCGCGCGCCTTTTCCAGACAGCGCTCGAGGTGCTGCAGGCGTTCCTCGCCGTAATGGGCGAGAACGTGTTCCTTGGTGGGGAAATAGTTGAAGAAGGTTCCCTTGCCCACATCGGCGGCTTCGGTGATGTCTTCCACCGTGGTTTCGAGGTAGCCGCGCCGTGCGAACAGCTGCAGAGCGGAACGGAAGATGCGCTCGCGCGTTTCGGCGCGGTGGCGTTCGCGGCGTCCCGGGCGGGGCGGAGGGAGGAGGTGGGGGCCGGAGGCGGCGGTTTTCATGTTCGCATGACCTTTCGTCAAACTCGACTCTAGGTCATATTCGATTGGGAGTCAAGAATAAAGTCGCAAAAAAAGATGGGCCGGGCCTGCGCCCGGAAACCGCCGGGGAAAGAAGAACTTCCCCGGCGCTCCGGCGGAAAGGGAAAGAAGCGCTACGAAGAGTGCTTCGGGCTGTGCTGGTTCAGGGTGGAGATGAGCGTTCGGGCGGCGCTGGGGATCGGAACGGCGCCGTGCAAGGCGATGTCCGTGGCGCCGATCTTGCGCCCGTACAGGCTTTCGTTGCCGTCGTTGTCGGGGCGCAGGCTCGAACCGCTCAAGGAAATGCCGGCGAACAATCCGCGCGCGCGCGAGTAAGTGAGCACCTCGGCGCGCATGGTCACATCTGTGGCGGCCTCGGCGTTGCGCCCTTTTGGACCGGCTGCGGCGGACGCGTCCGCTCCCAGTTTGACTTTGCTGGTCAAGATGGCGCTGGCGCCGCGCGGGTTCATGACCAACAAGACAAAATCGGTGGCCTGGGCCCCGAGCTGAAAGCCGAAGCTGCCGCCCTGGAGAACCATCATGGTGGGCGCGCTCCAGGGACCGTTGAAATGGTCACCGCTGCGGCAGGTCATGGCGCCGCGCCCGTAGCTGCCTCCGAACCCGAAGGCGGCCTTGAGCACGGAGGGCATGACGATCACGCAGACGGCCTTGTCCAGCAGGTCCTGCGGAATGTCGTCGGGGATATTCAGGATCTCTTTCATCACTTCGCCGGAATTTTCGAGACGGCTTTCCTGCTTGGACTTGTCGCTGGCGGCCTGGGCCGGAGAGGAAACGAGCAAAGCGGGAACCGCAACCAGAACGGCTACGAGCAGAAACGAGAGCAGCTTGTTCATTCCATGCCTCCTACACTCTGCTTGTGATGATAGGGAAAATCGGGCCGGGAGCGCAACTCTTGCGCGATTCGGACCCATAGAAGCGAGCGGTGTCATATAATCACACGCTCGTTGCCTATGTATATAGATGCAAAAAAGACGAGTTGAGAGGCTTTCGTTGAGGCGCGTTTTTTCTCCATTCGTTGTGTTTGCGGCGATTTGCGGCATGGCCGGAGCGTCCGCGCCTGCTCGTGGACGGGCGCGCGCGGATGCGGCGGAGCTCGGGCATGCGGCGCGGCGCGGCGGGCGAGTGCGTCCCGATGTGCGCCGTTTCGTCGAGCGAGTGGACGCCGTACTGGCCGCGCCGCAGGCCAAACGGATTTTCTGGGGCATTGAAATCGACGACCGGGATACCGGCCAGATTTTGTACCAGAGGAATGCGGACGATTTCTTTATGCCCGCATCGAACGCGAAACTTTTCACGACTTCGCTCGCGCTGGCCACGCTGGGCGGCACATACCAGTTCCACACGACGCTGGAGTCGCCGGTTGCGATCGGGCCCGACGGAAAGCTGGCGGGAGACCTGGTCTTCGTGGGGCGCGGAGATCCCGATCTGTCCAACCGGGTGTTTCCCTACCAGCTCAAGAGCGAGCGTTCCGGGCCGGTGGAAAAGGTTCTGGCGCAACTGGCCGACGCCGTGGTGGCCAAAGGATTGAAGGAAGTGGACGGCAACATCGTCGCGGACGACAGCTATTTTCCGTACGATCCCTACCCGGAAGGCTGGAGCGTCGGCGATATTTTTTTCGATTTCGGAGCTCCGGTCAGCGCCATCACGTTCAACGACAATGTGGTGCAGCTGCAGATCGCGCCGGGCGGGCGCGTGGGCGAGCCGGCGTTCGTGGCGGCGCAACCCTCGGCGGCGCTCGAGAACATCACGGCGCAAATCACGACGGCAGCGCCGGGCGGGCGCGCCTATTTCTCCGTATCGCGCCAGCCCGGGCCGAATTTTCTCTCCATTCGCGGCACCATCCCGGTGGGACAATCTCCTGCGGACTTGCAGCTGGCCATGACCGCGCCGGCGGAAACGACGGCGCGAGCGCTGAAGCAACTGCTCGAACAGCGGGGAGTGAAGATCACGGGCGGGGTTCGCGTGTTCCACGCGCCACCACCGTTGACCAGCGACCAGAACGGCTTTTCGCCGCCGCCTCCGCCGCCCCAGCCGGGCGCGGCGGGACCGCATCCGTTCGTGCTCGCCGAGCATTTGTCTCCGCCTCTGATCGAAAGCATCCGCTTCACCAACAAAGTCAGCCAGAATTTGCACGCGGAGCTGTTTTTGCGCACGGTGGCGCGCGTGCAGGCCGGCTACGGTTCGACGGAGCAAGGGCTCAAGATCGAGCAGGACTTCCTGCGGCGCGCGGGCGTCGTGGACGGCGACGTGGAGCTGTCGGATGGATCGGGGCTCGCGCGGGATGACCTGGTGACGCCGCGCGCGGTGGTCGCGCTGCTGCGCTACGACGCGCGCCAGCCGTGGGGAGCGGAGTTCATCTCGACACTTCCGATTGCCGGCGTGGATGGAACGCTGGAAAGCCGCATGAAGGGGATTCGCGGGCCGGCGGTGATCGAGGCGAAGACCGGCTCGCTCGAGCACGTGCATTCCATATCCGGGTACGCCAAGACGGACCGCGGGGAAAACCTGGTGTTTTCCATTTTCGCCAACAACGACACGCAGCACGGCGACAACGCTACAGACGGCCTGGATGCCATTGCGGAAGCGATGGTGCGCATGCTGGGCGGCCCGCGACCTGCACCGAGGAAAAAGGTAAATGGAAAATAGAGAATGGCAAAACTTGCGCGAAGCGCAGCTGTGAACTTCCCTTTGCCTTTTTCTCCCTTCCATTTTCCTCCTTGCTATGGAGCCGCTCTCTAAAACCATCAGCGTCTTCGGCAGCTCGCGGCCGCGCGCGGGCGATCCGTACTATGACGAGGCGCAGCAACTCGGCGCGGCGCTGGCGGCGAAGGGATTCGCCGTCTGCAGCGGAGGGTACGGCGGGGTAATGGAAGCGGTATCGCGCGGCGCGAAGGAAGCGGGCGGAAAAACGGTCGCGGTCACGGCGCGATTCTTTCGTTCGCGCCCGAATCCATGGGTGGATGAAGAAATTCGCGTCGAGACGTGGGAGGAACGATTATTCGAGCTGATCCGCCGCGGCGACGCCTACGTGATCTGCCGAGGAGGCACGGGTACGCTGGTCGAACTCGCGGTGGTTTGGGAGATGATCAATAAGCGAGTGATGGGCAAAAAGCCGGCGGTGGCGCTGGGGAATTTCTGGGGGCCGGTGATCGACTGCGTGCGCGCGGTGGAAATTGCGGATGACGCGCCCTGGATCGAGCGCGAAGACCCGCTGATCTACAATGCGGCAACTCCGGCGGCGGCCGCAGCGTATCTGCTGAGTCAGCTGGGAAAAACCGGCTAGGGCCGTTGCGCAGGCCGGACCGCACTCATATCGTGAGCCGTTTCGCTTGCCTTCTCACTGGAAGCTGGCCAGGGCGGCAGTTTCGTCCTCGTAGGTGGGAATCGACTGGATCAGGCGCGTGAGTTCGAGGACTTCGCGGACATGCCCGAGCGGTTTGAGCAGCTTCAACTTGCCGCCGCGGCGCTCGAGGGTGACGAACGAGCGCACAATCGTGCTGATTCCGGAACTGTCGATCTGCGCTACACCCGCGAGATTCACCAGAACCTTGAGCGCGCCAGACTCCACGATCGTGCGGAGTTCGGCGCCCAGCACGTCGTTGCCGCGGCCCAAGGTGGCGCGCCCTTGCACGTCGAGGATGACGACGTCACCGACATTGCGTGAAGAGACTTGCAGACCCATCGTGTTTTCCGCTGTTCGAGTCGGAGCAAATCAAAAAATCAAAATGAGGGCGCTGTCCCGAAAGAGCGTTGCAGAAATGAACCTAAAGCCGCCTTCGCGGCGGATTATAACCCCAAAAGTAGAGTGCCGCGGGCGCAAATCTTTCGCCGCTTGACACACTTGCGCGGCCTCGTTAGCGTACGCGGGTGAAGGCCCTGCGACTCCATCGCTGGAACGTCACGCCGCGCGAGGCGGCTCGCATCCAGCTGCGGCTGCGCAGCCGATTCGAGCCGGCCGACCGGTTTTCCAGGATCGAGCGCGTAGCCGGGGCGGATGTGGCGCTCGATCTCCGCCGCAACATCGCGATTGCGGGCGCTGTCGTCTTCCAATTCCCTGAAATGATTGAGGTCGAACGCGTGTGGGCCAAGCGCCGCCTGACTTTCCCCTACGTTCCCGGCCTGCTGAGCTTTCGCGAAATTCCCGTGCTGCTGCGCGTCTTTGCGCGCCTGCGCCATCCCCCGGACCTGATCTTCTACGACGGCCATGGATACGCGCATCCCCGGCGATTCGGCATTGCGTGCCATCTGGGCGTGGTGCTGGACTGCCCCACGATCGGCTGCGCGAAATCAATTCTGGTCGGCGTTCCCGAGGAGCCGGGAAGCGCGCCGGGGGCCTGGGCGCCTTTGACCGACGAGGGAGAAACGATCGCGGCGGTGCTGCGCACGCGGGAGGGTACCAGGCCTGTGTATATCTCGCAGGGTCACCGAGTTACGTTGGAGAGCGCCATCCGCTTCGCGCGCGCCGTGACGGATGGCTTCCGTATACCGCGGCCCACACGCGAGGCGGACCACTTCGTCGAGCAAGTCAAGCGGAATCAATTGGAAAGAAGCGCTCCAAGCCCCAAAAAGCCGGGTGGAAATAAAAAGGGGAGGTGAGAACCTAGAGGTTCCACCTCCCGGGGTGGGTGGGGTGATTACCGGAAGGACTCAGTCGAAGAGCTTGCTCCGACGTGAGTGTTCCAGCAACCCGGCTTTTTATCGCCGGTGCCACGTACTATTGGTATTAGCACTCGGCGATGGAGGTGTCAACTCGAATCGTGAGCTGCTGCCGGGTGCGCCCCGGGCTGCTCGGGTTTTCAGGTGATCAGCGCCTGGATTAACCCAAAACGAGAGCGCAAAAGTCGGGAAAGGACCGGCAGCGAAAACGTGGTATTCTCATCCCAATTGACGCCATTTTATTGTTTTGCTATGTTTTGGCCATGGAGAATGGAGTCCACTCGTGAAGCGTCGAGCCATTCGCGCGACAAGCGCCTCCCGTAATAGCCACAAGCTGCTCAAAACAAGGATCTTAGCGAAGGAGAAGCAGGCTGCCGCCCCGCCGGACCCCCTGGCTCCCGCGCGGCAACAGCAGTTGAAGGTCTACGAGGAAGCGCTTAAGTTGTTCCAACAGCAGAAGTACCATCGCGCCAAACAGGCCTTCGAGCGCGCGCTGGAGGGTCCGGGGGGCGAGCTAGGCGACCGCGCCCGGATGCACCTGCGCATTTGCGAGCAGCGCATCTCCAGTGCAGCGCCCGCCGCGGCCAAGTCGGCCGAAGATCACTACACGCACGGTGTCGCCCTGATGAATCTGGGGCGTTGGGATGAAGCACGGGAGCATTTCGACCGCGCCTTGAAGGCGTCACCCAAAGCCGATCACATTGTTTATGCCATGGCCGCGCTGGATTGCCTCACCGGGGAGGCGGATGCGGCGATCGAAAAGCTGAAACAGGCCATACAGTTGCGCCCCGAGAATCGCTATCACGCGCGCAACGACGAGGATTTCTCTTTTCTGCAGGAAGATCCCCGCTTTACGGAACTTCTCTATCCTGAACGCGACGGCTCGAGCGGGTAGTCCGCGCTGCGTTTTGTGGAGAACCATTCAAAACAGCGATTCAAGCCGGTGCGCATCGTGGCACTGGGTGGCGGGACGGGTCTCTCGACTCTTCTGCGCGGCCTGAAGGAGTATGTGGCTTCGCGCCGGCCGGGAACGAATTCTCGTCCCATCGCCGACCTTGCGGCGGTGGTGACGGTTACCGATGACGGCGGGAGTTCCGGGCGCCTTCGCCGCGAATACGCCGTTCTGCCTCCCGGCGACATCCGCAACTGCATGGTGGCGCTTTCCAACGACGAGCGCCTGCTGACGCGCCTCTTCAAGTATCGATTTCCCGGAACAGGCGGCCTGGGAGGGCACAGCTTCGGCAATCTGTTTCTGACCGCGCTGACCGGCGTCACGGGAGATTTTTCGGATGCGGTGCGCGTCTCTTCGGAAGTCCTGGCCGTGCGCGGCCGCATTTTCCCTTCAACCGAACAAAATATAACGCTGGAGGCGGAACTCGACGATGGCGCCATCGTCAAAGGGGAGACGCGCATTTCAAAGTCCCGGAAGCGCATCCGCCGCATCCGCCTGGTGCCACAACGCGCGCGCCCGCATCCGGAAACGTTGCGGGCGATACGTCACGCAGACCTGATTCTGGTGGGTCCCGGCTCGCTGTACACCAGCATCATCCCCAATCTTCTGATCGACGGCGTGGTGGAAGCCATCGCTCGCTCGCGGGGCAGTTGCGTTTACATCGCGAATCTCATGACGCAACCGGGAGAAACGCAGCACTATTCGGTGGCCGACCACATTCGCGCAATCTACGAGCACACGCGCCGGAAACTGTTCGATTACGTGGTGATCAACCGGGCCCACGTGGCCCCGAGCCTGCTTCGCCGGTACGGCGCGCAGCAAGCCGAGCCGGTGGCTCCTTCCTACACCGAACTGCATCGGATGGGTCTCCGATTCGTGGCCGGGGACCTGCTGCAGCGGGACGTGCTGGTGCGGCACGATCCGCTGCGGCTAAGCCGGCTGCTGCTCGATCACTTCGTCACCGGGCGGCCCGCCAAGTAGCCGGGAACTACGCCTGGACGCGCGCGCGAGCCATCTCAAACGCGCGGCGAATCACGCGAGTGGCCGTGGGAGTCAGGGAATAGCGCTCGAGTTCGTTTTCGGAGACCCAAGCCACGTCGGTCACATCGCTTCCCGCGCATGCTTCCCCGCTGACCGCCTCGCACAAATAATCCAGAATCACGAAGTGGTACTGCGTCCGGCCGGAGTCATCGCGGAAAACGCGGTCAAACACCTCGATCAAATCGACCGCGCGCACCTGCAGGGCTGTTTCCTCCAGCAGTTCGCGCTGCACTCCTTCGAGGAGCGTTTCGCCCAGCTCGAGGGTCCCGCCCGGTATCGACCACTCCCCCTGGAGCGGGGGATGGCCGCGCTTGATCAGCAGCGCGCGGCCGTTGGCGATTACCACGCCGCCCACACCGATGACGGGACGCTCCGGATATTCACGGCCGGCCACTGCAGGCCTCCTCGTCTCTGCCAGGCGCTCCTCTCGCTGCGATTCGCGCCGCCTAGCTACTGGAAAAGCTTGACACTTGCTCCTGATATCTGCGTTATATAATAGCGTTGTTCCCAGATCCACTGCCGGAAGGAGATCACGCACGTGCCGCGCTGTCCCGAATGCGATGCCGAAATCGACTTGGACGAAGATGAAGTGGAAGAGGGCGAAATCTTGAGCTGTCCCGAGTGCGATTCCGAACTCGAAGTGACCCAAATCCATCCCGTGCAGCTGACACTGCTGTCTGAGGATGAAGACGAAGAGGAGGACGAGGAGTCGGACGGCAAAGAGGCGAAGTTCGAAGACGAAGAAGAGGAAGAGGAGGAGGAAGAGTGAACCCCCTTTTCGGCGCCCGCAGCCGGGATTCGCAGGCTGCCTTGGGAACACAGCACCGGTTTCTGACAGGCCGCATTCGCCCATGGCTCGCTCTGGCCGCCGCAGCCCTTTTGTGCGCCACGGCAGCCGGCATTCGCGCGGCGAATCAGGACAATGGGCCCGAGTTGCGCACCGTGCACGGAACGGTGATCGACACGAGCGAAAATCCCGTGGCCACCGCGGTCGTCTACCTGAAGAACAGGAAAACGCAAAGCGTGAAAACCTATATCACGCGCGAGGACGGGCTCTACCGCTTCAGCGGCCTCGATCCCAATGTGGATTACGAAATCCACGCCCAGCGCAACGAAATGATCTCGGTGACCCGCACGATTTCCAGCTACGACTCTCGCCGGGACATCGACCTCCCCTTAAAGCTCTCGCACAAGAAAGCCGAACACTAGGCCTGCCTCGGCGCCATCACCCGAAGCGCGGCGGGAGCGACCTCGAATTCCGCGGGAGACTCGCCAAGAATCTCGCCGTCGCCGTGCACTTTTTTGCCGCGCGGCGCGTCGATGCGCATGCGCTTGCAGCGAAAGCGCTCGATTTCCAGCCAGCGCAGATCGCCGGAAGTGAGGAGAATGGGAATGGCCTCGACGAAGCGCGTCCAAGGCAAATCGCGCGCGAGCACTACGTTGAGCCAGCCGTCGTCAACCCGCGCGTCAGGGGCAATGCGCATTCCGGAGCCGTACTCGGCAGCGTTGGCGGCCACGGCCAGAAGGGCACGGCCGCTCCACGCCGCGCCGTCGATCACGGCGCGCAGATCGAACGCGGCGCCTTTCATGTAGGTGGATACCGCGCCGGCCAGATAGCGCGTCGCGCCGGGCCAGCGGGCGAATCGGGTGTTCGCCAGATGCGCCGCCTCGGCGTCGAGGCCGAGGCCTGCCGTGCACACGCAGTGCTGGACGCCGCCTCCGGCCAGTCGAACGCGAATCAGATCGATGACGCGCGGCTGCGAACGCAGGAACAGGTCCGCGGCGCGAAGAGGATCGCGCGGGATTCCGAGCGCTCGCGCCGCGTCGTTGCCGTTTCCTGCCGGAAGAAAACCGGCGATCGCGTCCGTACCGCGAATCCCTTCGGCCACGTAGTGGAACGTTCCATCGCCGCCGAGAGCGAGCACGTACGGAAAACCGTCCGCGGCAGCCTGTGCGGCCAGCTCGCGCAGGTCTTGCGCGTTCTGCGATTCGCGGAATTCAGCAGCGCGCCCGCGCGCGCGCAAATACTCCGCCACGGCGGATGTCCAGCGGGCGGCGCGACCCGCTCCCGCGGCCGGATTCAGGAGAACGAACAGGTCGCGTCTCATCTCCGCCGGAGGACTCTGTCTCTCATCGCGCGGATTCTACTGCAAGTGCGCCGCGCGCGAGCGGCGGAACCTTTCGGCCTGGACTTCCGGAGAGAAAAGTTGCGGCAGCAGCTTGAAGATCACCACGAGAAGGTCAGACAGGCTCGCGAATGCGGATACCGCTCACCAGCGCAATCGCGCCACGAATCCCTTCGGTCCGACCGTCCACGCTGTGTTTTCACCAGCCAGCGCTACGTCGTTGAGATTGTCCGCGCCCTCGGCTACCCAGGGCTTGCCCTGGGGTTTCATGAACGCACCGACCGGGCCAACCACCAACATGCCCGGCATCCCGCTGATTTGCGCTCGCCGCGATGGAAGGAACGCAATCGAGGAAAAGAACAGGCTGCTGGGCTGTGCAGGGCCGGCGATCGCCTCCCAGTTGCGCCCACCGTCTCGAGTACGGATGATCGTGGGCCGCGGGGAGGCGTGGGGATTCGCGAAATCGCCGCCCACCGCGACTCCATACTTGTCGTCGCGAAACGCGATGGAGAAGAGCCCGCTGCTCGCGTTCGGCGGGCGCACCGGCGTGTCCGCCACCTGCCACGTTTCGCCTCCATCGCTGGAGCGGAGCACTCGCGCCACACTCGCGCCTCCGGTCACGAACCAGATTTTCTTCCCGCCCTGCAAGGCGATACACGAATTGCTCGCCGCAAACGACCCCTCGCCCTTCAGCGCCGGGGGAAATCTCCCGGAAGGAATCCGCGTCCACGTCGCTCCACCGTCCGCGGTGCGAAACATCACAAAACGGCCGTGCACAGGATCGCTCAGCAGGACACCGCGCTTGCGGTCCCAAAACGCGATCGAATCGAAAAAGACTCCTGTCGTTTTGGGGGCAAACGCGAGGCTCCAGGTCTTGCCGCCATCGTGCGTGCGATAAATCGTCGCAAGCCCTTTCGCGGCATTGCCCGTGCTCATGATGACCGCATTCTCCGCATCGAACGCGCGAATGCCGCGAAAATCCTGGCGTTCTGCGCCTGGCACCTGGCGCACGTCCCAGGTATTCCCGCCGTCCACGGTCCGGACCACCGTCCCTTGCGTCCCGCTCGCCCACACAACATCCCCGCTCACAACGCTAAGCCCGCGAAAACTGGCGGTCGTTCCCACGCCGACGCGTTTCCACGGATCGCCCGGGCCAGTCCGCGCATGGATCACAGCCGCGACCAAAAACGCACCCGCTAGCCCAACGACTATCGTGGATCGTGTCGTCATCTTCCTTCCTCTGCGTTCACTCTGGTTTACGCTCTTGATGAAGAGGACCTGGGACTCAAAATATCCGAGAAGGTCAGGAGACAGGGATGAGCGAGCCGTCGTGGGACTCGAGTTCGATGCGCAGGAGCCAGTCGAAATGGAATTTTTCGGCGGCGAGGTGCTTTTCCAGGTCTTCGCG
>Ga0208140_1000004_pt1 | contig 55085 bp, 44 predicted proteins | sample SF_Rice_5C_0N_40_FD_185616 | JGI IMG/M metagenome (GOLD analysis project Ga0208140, IMG submission 185616) | Rice paddy soil microbial communities from Twitchell Island, California, USA - SF_Rice_5C_0N_404 (SPAdes) (version 2) | ecosystem: Environmental > Terrestrial > Soil > Paddy field/soil ... | reverse complement strand
TCCTTTGGCCGATACCGATCTCATCATCGTGCCGGGGGCCCCGGGGTTCGCTTCGCTACGCTCCGTTCGTCAATTCACGCAGGGCAAGCAGCGCAAGCAAGCGGGATGACAGTGGTGGTATTCCAGCGAGCGGGAAAACGGGACAATGAAGATTGCGCGGCAAACTTACGCTGATTTGTACGGGCCGACGAAGGGCGACCGCATTCGCCTGGCGGATACCGAACTGATCGTCGAGATCGAGAAGGACTTCACGCACTACGGCGATGAAGTGACGTTCGGCGGGGGCAAAGTGATTCGCGATGGCATGGGCCAAAGCGCCAGCGCCACACGCGAGGCGGAACACGGCGCGCTGGACCTGGTGATCACGAACGCGGTGATTTTGGACTATTGGGGCATCGTGAAGGGAGATATTGGGATCAAGGACGGTCGCATCGTGAAAGTGGGCAAAGCGGGGAATCCCGACACGATGGAGGGCGTCGATGCGGAACTGGCGATCGGCGCAGCCACGGAGGTGATTGCGGGGGAAAATCTGATCGTCACCGCGGGAGGAATCGACAGCCACATTCACTTCATTTCGCCGCAGCAAGTCTACGAAGCAATTTCGAGCGGGATCACCACGATGATTGGCGGAGGGACGGGCCCGGCAACGGGTACCGCGGCGACAACGTGCACGCCGGGCGCTTGGAATCTCGCGCGCATGCTGCAGGCGGCCGACGCGTGGCCGATGAATTTCGGGTTTCTGGGGAAAGGCAATGCGTCGACGAAAGAGCCTCTGGAGGAGCAAATCGCGGCGGGGGCCTGCGGGCTAAAGCTGCACGAGGATTGGGGCACCACGCCCGCGGCCATCGATGCATGCCTGCGCGTTGCGGACAACCATGACGTGCAGGTGGCGATCCACACGGACACGATCAACGAGGCGGGATTTCTCGAAGCGACCGTGGAGGCCATTGCCGGGCGCGCGATTCATACGTATCACACCGAGGGCGCGGGCGGCGGGCATGCGCCGGACATCATTCGCATCGCATCGTTTCCGAATATTCTGCCGTCGTCGACGAATCCCACGCGCCCGTACACGATCAACACCATCGCCGAGCATCTGGACATGCTGATGGTTTGCCATCACCTGAACCCGAATGTTCCGGAGGACGTGGCGTTCGCCGAGAGCCGCATCCGCCCGGAAACGATCGCGGCGGAAGACATCCTGCACGATCTGGGCGTGCTGAGCATGCTCTCGAGCGATTCGCAAGCCATGGGGCGCATCGGCGAAGTGGTGATCCGCACCTGGCAGACGGCGCACAAAATGAAAGCCCAGCGCGGGGCGTTGCCGCAGGATTCGACGCGCAACGACAATTTCCGCGCGAAGCGCTACGTAGCGAAGTACACGATCAATCCGGCGATCACGCACGGCGTGGCGGAATACATTGGTTCGATCGAGCCGGGCAAGCTGGCGGATCTGGTGTTGTGGAAGCCGGCGTTCTTTGGGGCCAAGCCGGAAATGGTGGTGAAGGGCGGTTTCATCGCGTGGAGCGCGATGGGCGATCCGAACGCGTCGATTCCCACGCCGCAGCCCGTGCTGTACCGGCCGATGTTCGGGAGTTTCGGCGGCGCCACTGCGGCGACGTCCATGACATTCATGTCGCAGAAGGCGCTCTCGGCGGGCGTTCCGGAGCGCTTGCGGATCAGCAAAAAAGCCGTGGCGGTGCGCAACTGCCGGAAGATCGGCAAGAAGGATCTGCTACTGAACGACGCCACACCGAACATCGAGGTCGATGCGGAAACCTACGAAGTGCGCGTCGACGGCGAGTTGCTGACCTGCGAGCCAGCGCACGTTCTGCCGCTGGCGCAGCGCTATTTTTTGTTTTGAGCGATTTCTGGTAGAGTATCGGGCTTTGCAGGGCAGGACCCGCGGTCGAAACGCTTGCCGGGCATTTCACGCCGCATTCATCCCGCATTTTGATGACGATGGAGATTCCTCTGCCCTGCTTGGTGTGACATGGCTCCGAACTCACAACGAGTCGTGGACGCAGCGCAGAAGCTAACCTTCTGTTTTCTCCTGTTCCTGGTGGAGCAGGGCGAAAAGCTCGTTCGCGGCACGAAATTCTTCTTCCAGTTCCTTGCTTGAGAGATTCCTGCGCAGGTGCTCGATTTCCTGGGCGAGGCGTTCGAGCGAGCGCGCAGCGTTTTCGCGATTCGCCAGGAAGACGTCGCGCCAGACTTTGTAAGGGCTTCCCGCCAGCCGCAGCGTGTCCTGCAGGCCCTTGCCCGCGAGCGTGAGCGGCAAGCCTGTTTCGTCCATTTCGCCGGAAACGACGCGTGCCAGCGCCACGGCAACGAGTTGCGGCAAGTGCGAAACGATGCCGACGGCCCAATCGTGCGTCTCGGGATCGCACCAAACGGGTTTGGCGCCCATGTCGCGCAAGAGCCGTGCAAATTCGTGCACGCGTGCGTCGGGATCGGATTCCGGAGCAATCAGCGCGTACGGCGCGCCGGCAAAAAGGTCCGCGGCGGCATTCTCGATTTCCGAAGCTTCCTTTCCGGCCATGGGATGCCCGCCGAGAAAGCGCGCGCCTTGTTTGAAACGAATCGCCGCTTCCTTGCAGACGAGAGCCTTCGCGCTGCAGGAGTCGGTGATCAGAGCATGGTCCGCGGCGGCAGCGGCGATGGCGGACAGCGCGTCCAGGGTTGCGCCGATGGGCAGGGCAATGTAGACGACATCGGCGCCGCGAACGGCGTCTGGAATGCTTGTGGCGCGCTCCTGGATTGCGCCGCGCGCGGCCGCCTGCTCGAGCACTTCCGCGCGGTCGAAGCCAACGATCGTGATCCCGGGAAAATGCTTGCGCAGGGCGAGACCGAATGAGCCGCCAATCAGGCCGGTGCCGAGGATGGCGGCGCGATGAAACGCAATCGAAGTAGGCATGCGCTAGATCATACGGAGAAAGCGCGCGGAGCGCGAGAGGGCAGGGGCCGCGTCCGTCAGAAGAGAAGTGCGGCGGAGCGCGGCGGCCGGCACTGACGATCAGCAGGCGCGCGCGCCGCCATCGGCTTCGGCGGACTTGACTACTTCGACCTGGTCGACATCCACCAGCTTTTCAATCTGGCGCACGAAGGCGGGCCCGGAGCGCTCGGCCTGCACCGTCATGCGCACGTCGAGGAAACGGCCGTCGGCGGAAGAATCCGCATTCAGCCGGACCAAATCGAAGCGGCGGCGGCGCGTCATGCTCAGAACGCGCAGCAGCGCCCCTTCTTCGTTCTTGACGCGCATTTGAAGTGTGAGCACGTTCACGGCCTGGCTTCCCTGGGCGACGCCTGAAGCGCGGCATCCATCATTTCGGAATTGGTTTTGCCGGGCCCGACGATCGGCCACACGTTGGCCATCTGGTCGATCACCACGTGAGCCAGCACCGGCCCGGGAGTCGCCAGCAGGCGATCGATAGCGTCCTCGATGTGGGCCTTGCTCTCGACGCGGAATGCGGGAATGCCCATCGACTCGGCGACGCGCGAGAAGTCGGGATTGTCCGAGAGGTCGACTTCGCTATAGCGCTGCGCGTGGAACAGTTCCTGCCACTGCCGCACCATGCCCAGCGCGCGGTTGTCGAACAGGACGATCTTGACCGGGAGATCGTAGCGGCGCAGGGTGGCGAGTTCCTGCAGGTTCATCATGATCGAGCCGTCGCCCGAGACGTTGATAACCGTCGCGTTCGGATGCGCCAGCTGCGCTCCGATCGCCGCGGGCAGGCCGAAGCCCATGGTGCCCAGGCCGCCGCTGCTCAGATGCTGCTCCGGCCGCGCGAAGTCGAAGTGTTGCGCGACCCACATCTGATGCTGGCCGACATCGCAGGCCACAATCGCGTTTTCCGGCGCGCGTTGCGCAAGCCGCTTCAGGAACCACGGCGCGTAGATTCCCGGCGCGGGCGCATCGTAGTTCCAGGCGTGCGCTTCCTTCCAGGAGAGGCACTGGTGGCGCCAGGCGTCGCCATCGAGAGAAGTGGTGGTGAGGGCGCCAAGCGTCTTCTTCAGATCGCCAACGAGCGGCGCGTCCGCGTGGCGCAGCTTGCCGATTTCGGAAGCGTCCGCGTCCATGTGGATGACGCGCGCCCCGGAGGCGAAGCCCGCGAGCTTGCCGGTGGCGCGATCGTCGAACCGCGCGCCGATGCAGATCAGTAGATCGCAGGCCTGCACCGCGTGGTTCGCCGGCTTCGTCCCGTGCATGCCCATCATGCCCAGAAAGAGCGGATGCTTGGTGGGAATTGCGCCGATCCCTTTCAGCGTGGAGATCACGGGGATGCGCGTTGACTCGACGAAGGAGCGAAATTCGTTCAGCGCGCCCGCCAACCCGATTCCGCCGCCCGCGTAGATTACGGGGCGATGCGCGTTCTGGAGCAGTTGCGCGGCGCGCGCGATGGACTCCTGGTCCGGCTCCGGCGCGCTGGACGCTTCTTCGCCGTAGAACTGGAAATCGCCTTCCGCGTTGGCCACGTCCTTGGGTAAATCGATTAGCACCGGCCCCGGGCGCCCGGATTGCGCGATGCGAAACGCTTCGCGGGTCGTGCGAGGCAGGTCCGCGGCGTCATCGACCAGAAAACTGTGCTTCACCACCGGCAGCGTGATCCCGAAAATATCGACTTCCTGGAACGCGTCGGTGCCCATCAACGGCGTGGCAACCTGCCCGGTGATGGCCACCAGCGGCACTGAATCCATGTATGCGTTGGCGATTCCGGTGACCAGGTTCGTCGCACCGGGACCGGACGTGGCCATGCACACGCCCACCTTGCCCGTCGCGCGCGCGTAGCCGTCGGCCGCCAGCGCCGCGGCCTGCTCGTGGCGCACCAGGATGTGCTTGATGGGCGAATCGAGCAGCGCGTCGTACACCGGCATGATCGCGCCGCCGGGATAGCCGAATATGAACTCGACACCCTCGCGTTCGAGGGCTTTCACCACAAATTGCGCGCCTTTCATTTTCCACCTCGGGCCGCTGTGGAGGTTTCCGGCTTCAGCCAGGACATTTGTGCGCGAAGTTCCTCGCCCACCTTCTCGATGGGGTGGTTGCGGTCGCGCTCGAGCAACTTCGAATATTCCGGCCGTCCCGCCTGGTTCTCGAGCACCCATTCCTTGGCGAATTTGCCGGACTGAATTTCTTCCAGAATTGTTTTCATGTTCTCGCGGACGTGCGCGTCGATGATGCGCGGCCCGCGGGTGATGTCGCCGTACTTGGCGGTCTCGCTGACGAACTGGTGCATTTTGGCGATGCCGCCCTCGTAGATCAGGTCCACGATCAGCTTTACTTCGTGCAGGCACTCGAAATACGCCGCTTCCGGCTGATATCCGGCCTTCACCAGAGTTTCCCAGCCGGCCTGAATCAGCTCGCGAATGCCGCCGCAGAGGACAGCCTGCTCGCCAAAGAGGTCCGTCTCGGTTTCTTCGGAAAAAGTGGTTTGAATCACGCCGGCGCGCGTTCCGCCAATGGCGTGCGCGTAGGCGAGCGTGCGGTCGTGGGCATGCCCGGAAGCATCCTGATGCACCGCAAGCAGGCAGGGCACACCGCCTCCGGCCTCATACTGCCGGCGAACGAGATTGCCGGGGCCCTTGGGCGCGACCATGGTCACATCGATGTTCTGGGGCGGACGGATCTGGCCGTAGTGAATATTGAAGCCGTGCGAGAACAGCAGCATCGCTCCGGGCTTCAGCCCGGGCGCGACTTCGTTGGTGTAGAGCGCGGGCTGCGCCATGTCGGGCGCCAGCATGACGATGACGTCCGCGCCTTCCGCGGCATCGGCGGGGGCGATGGGCGTCCAGCCATCCTTCTCCGCTTGCGCCCAGGAAGGGCCGCCGCGGCGCAGCCCTACGGTTACATTCAGATGGCTGTCGCGCAGGTTCAGGGCGTGCGCGCGGCCCTGGCTGCCGTAGCCGAGTACGGCGATGCGCTTCCCCTCGAGGGCTCGCGGATTCGCGTCGTCTTGCCAGAACATCTTGGCCATGTTCATCTCCTCATTGCAGAGCTAGATCTGCAGTTGTGATTGCGCCTTCCGAAGCCGACGAGACCAGCCGCGCATACTTGGCCATCACGCCGGTTGAATATTTAGGGGACGGAGCCTTCCACTGCTTGCGGCGCTCCTCGAGATTGGCATCCACATCGAGACGCCGCGCGCGAACGTCGAGGGTGATGATGTCGCCCTCGCGCACCAGAGCGATGGGTCCGCCCCGCGCCGCTTCCGGAGCGACATGCCCCACCATCAACCCGTGCGTCGCGCCGCTGAAACGCCCATCGGTGATCAAGGCGATCGTTTCGCCCAGGCCTTGCCCCACCAGCGCGCCGGTGACCGCCAGCATTTCCCGCATTCCGGGCCCACCGCGCGGCCCTTCGTAGCGGATCACGACCACGTCTCCCGCCTTGATCTTGCGCTGCTGGACGGCCTCGAAGGACTCCTCTTCGGAATCGAAAACGCGCGCGGGACCGCGATGCAGCAGCCGTTCATGCCCGGCCAGTTTCACCACGCAGCCTTCCGGGGCCAGCGAACCGTAGAGAATGGCCAGCCCGCCGTCTTTCTTCAGCGGATTCGAAAGCGGGCGCAGAACTTCCTGGCCGCTCGTTTCGGAGGCGGCCTCGATTTCGGCGAACAGAGTTTTTCCGGAAACGGTCGGGCCATCCTGGAGCAAGCCCGCTTGTTGCAGGCGCCTTCCCAGCAGGCGCATGCCGCCGGCCTCGAACATGTCCGGGGCGGCGAAGCGCCCGAAGGGCTTGAGGTCTGCGAGCAGCGGTGTTTTCGCGGAGATGCGGTCGAATTCCTGAATGGTCAGTTCAACTCCAGCGTCGCGGGCAATGGCGAGCAGGTGCAGCACGGAGTTCGTCGAGCCGCCGGTCGCCGCCACGGAGGCGATGGCGTTCTGCAGCGATTTGCGGGTGATGACCTGCCGCGGGCGAACGTCGTCCGCCAGCAGCTTCATCACGGTTTTGCCGCAATCAAACGCCACTTTCTCCTTGCGCGGATCGGTGGCCGGAATTTCGTTGGCGCCCATGGGCGAAATGCCGAGGAAGGTAATCGCGGTGGCCATGGTGTTGGCCGTGAATTGGCCTCCGCAGGCACCCGCGCCGGGGCAGGCCACATTCTCCAGATCGGTGACTTCCGCCGGGGTCATGCGGCCTGCGGCGCAAGCGCCAACTGCTTCGAAAACGTCCTGAATGGTCACTTCGCGGCCCTGAAAGCGCCCCGCCGCAATGGACCCGCCATAGAGGGAAAGCCCGGGGATGTTCAAGCGGGCGAGGGCCATGACCGTGCCGGGAATGGTCTTGTCGCATCCGCAAATGGCCACGACGGCATCGAAGGCATGCGCGCGAACCACCAATTCGATGGAGTCGGCGACGATCTCGCGCGACACCAGCGACGCTTTCATCCCTTCCGTGCCCATGGTGATGCCGTCGGAAATGGCAATGGTGTCGAATTCGATGGGCGTGCCGCCCGCCGCGCGAATGCCTTCTTTGACGCGCTCCGCGAGGCCGCGCAAATGGAAATTGCAGGGAGTGACTTCCGTCCAGGTATTGGCAACGGCAACCAGCGGGCGCGCCAAGTCGGCATCGGTCAGGCCGGTAGCCTTCCACATGGCCCGGGCGGGCGCTCGGGAAATTCCTTTCTTGATTTCGTCGCTGTGCATTCGACCTTGACGCTTCGCCAGATGCTTTCTCGAACTCTGTTGCCCAAACTTGCTGCTGGCAGCCCTTCGGGATAACCACCCTCAAATTAAAAAGCCCCGCGGCCTGAGTTCAGGTGCGGGGCGGAACCGCCTGAGCTGGGCTCAGGCCGGTGGCCCCCGCCGAATCCTTACAAGTACGAGCAGGTTGCTCATCACTGGCGCCGTCCATATCCCGCGCTCGCCGGGCCGTTCTCTCCGCTCGGCTCTACATGCCAACCGACCGGAGCGGGGCCGCGGAAGAATCGCGTGCCACCCAGTAGACGCCCTGGCGCCGCAATAAGTCCAATTTGTAATTCTTGCAGAAATCATAATTTTTTCTTATGCACCTGGCGGGCGGGATGGATGTGCGAAGACGGACGCCCTCGCCCGAAAGGTTCAACACCCGATCGCCTGTTGCGTCAGGACAGGCAAATGAGGTACTGAAAGAGGGATGGGCTCGCGGATGCGCCGGCTGGGCGGCCGGCCGGAGCCGGGCGCGAAGACGATCCTTGCGGATTGCCGGGTGGGCTGCTTGAAGAGGAGAACGCAATGCCTGTGCACATGGTCAAATTAATCCGTCGTGATACCATCGCCGAACGAACGACCGCGTTCCATCTGGAAAAACCGGGGGGCTTTCAGTTCAAGCCGGGACAGTTCGCCGATCTGACACTGATCGACCCGCCCGAAAACGACTCCGAAGGAGCGGTGCGCACCTTCTCCATTGCCAGCGCTCCGTATGAAGACGAACTGGTGTTTGCCACGCGCATGCGCGACACCGCGTTCAAACGCGTGTTCGGCAAGCTGCCCATCGGCACGCAGCTGAAGTTGGACGGGCCGATGGGCTCGTTCACCCTGCACAAGAGCACGGAAAAGCCCGCGGTGTTTCTGGCGGGGGGCATCGGAATCACGCCGTTCCGGAGCATTTTGCGCCAGGCGGCGAAAGACCAATTGCCGCATCAGCTTTATCTGTTTTACTCGAACCGACGGCCGGAAGACGCCGCGTTTCTGGCCGGCTTACAGGAACTCGCGGCCGCGCATAGCAAATTCAGGCTGGTGCCGTCCATGTCGGAAATGGAACGGTCCGGCGCGCAGTGGTCCGGGGAGCGGGGCTTCATCGATCGCGAGATGCTGGTGAAGCACCTCAGCCATCTCGACGGCCCGATCTATTACATTGCCGGGCCGCCCGCGTTCGTGGCTGCGATGCAGCAGATGCTGCAGGGCGCCGGCGTGAACGAAGACGACGTTCGTGCCGAAGAGTTCGGCGGATACTGAAGTTTTTCCCGGCGCGATCTGAGAGGGTTAGCGGAATACCGCATGGCCAAGACATTCAAGCGCGGAGATCACGTGGCGTGGAATTCGGAGGCGGGCCGCGTGCGCGGCGTGATCCTCAAGAAGGTCAGTTCCGACTACCGTTTCAAGGGTTACGTCCACCATGCCTCGAAAGACGAGCCGCAGTACCTGATCCGCAGCGACAAGACGGATCACGTGGCCATTCACAAAGGGCGCGCCCTGCGGCTTTTAAGATCAGAGCCGGCGAAGAGAGCGCGGGCGCGCCGCAAACCAAGAAGAACCTAGTTTCGCGTTTGCGATGATCAGGCCGCGTCGAGATAGGGCTGCTGAGCGCGATGGCTCGGCTCGAAGAGGAACGTGCCGAAGATATTCGCTGCGAACGCGATGATCCCTGCCAACTCGAGCATGGCCGAGACGGGCAGGACGGACCACGCCCAGCCGGCGTAACCCTCGTAGGCCAAGGCCTCGGCGGGAACTCGCAGCGTGCAGCCAAGCACGAGCAGCGCCAGCGCCGCGAACATCAGCCGCGTGCTCCACAGCAGGCGCATCCCCGCAAAGGCTGGCAGGACGCGATGGCCCACGCAAAATACCATCAGTGCAATGAAACCGACGGTCAGCGCGTGTCGGGAGGCGCCCCAGAGCCCTCCTGAATGATCCCAAAGAGCAGCGGCGGCGCCCAGGAGCGACGCGGCCAGCAGCCAGCCGTAGGCCAGGCGCACGAAATACGGAAAACTCGGATGCACGCCGCGCGTCTTGGCGGGGCGGCGCGATGGCTCGAACATGCGCAGGGCGGCCATCGCCAGAGCCACGCCCGCGACGAAGAACCCGGTTGCCGGCGCGCCGAAACCGGCGAACGTCAGCGCGATCCCCGCAAAATTTATCGCCACTGCTGCCAGCAGCAGCTTTGGCCGAATGGATTTCAGTCCGAGGAATACGGGCATCCATTTCGCGCTGAAGCCCCACACGAACGGCACCAGGAAGCCCCAGGCAAGCAGGGTCAGGAAGCGCTGATCGAAGAGGTGTGGAAAGGCAGGGCTAGCGCCGCGGACAGACAGCTCGATGGTCGCTCCGAGGTTTATGCCCAGCGAGCCCAGCAGCCCGAGACTCGCCGCAATCACCACCCAGATCCACGGTTCCAGCCCCTGCTTTCCGGAAGTTTTAGGGCGATGCTGCGAGACCACGCGGAAGAAAATCAGGAAGGCGGCCAATTCGAGGAGGGCGGAAACGGGAAGCAGCAGCCTCCATTCCCATCCGTAGACGTTGGCGAGCCAGCGCGTGGCAACCCCGATGGTCCACATGGCCCAGCAGGCCCATGCGGCGGCGAACGCGGGCTTGTCGCCGTCGCGATATTTGGGGACGGAATAAAACCCGATGCCCAAAATGAAGCTGCCAATCCAGCCGAATACCTGCGCGTGCCCATGCGCCTGCAGCCAAGCCGGCGAAATGGAGACCGCGCTCTCGCTTCCGCTGATCTGCAACAGGTTCCATACGCCCAGAAACGTTCCGGGAAGCAGCATGAACACGAGGCCCGAGCTGACGTAGGCCATCAGCAAGCGTGAGAGAGCGGTCTCGCGCTGGCGCGCCGCCTCCATGATTTGGGCGGGGGAGCGCGAACCGTTATGCGATCCGGGCTCTGCCGCCGGCGCTTCGATCAGTACCGGACTGGCGCCCGGGTCAGGCAAAGGCGCTCTCTTTTTCCACGGCGCGCGGGAAGAGGATGTTGTTTTCCAGATGCACGTGCTGGTGCAGGTCCGCTTCTAACTGCTTCAGCTCTTCGTACAACGCCCTGTAACTCGTGCAAGCGTCGGCGGGAGCCGTGTACGTCCCGGTCAGAGCACGAATCTGCTTGGCCAGGTCGCCGGCCGCGTCGTGCTCTTTCATCATGGCCGAAATCGGATTCTTCACTGTCTGAAAGAAGGGAGGCTCAATCGATCCGTTCCCGCCGGCCGCCTGCTCGAGCGCGTCGATGTAGGGAAACAGGATCTGCTCTTCCTTCTGCATGTGCATGATCATTTCGCGTCCCAGCTGGGCAAACGCTTCCTCGATCTCCGCAAGCTCTTTGTGGTTTTCGCCGTGTTTGGCGGCCACTTTTTCGAGCAGCGCTTGCGTGCGCGGGATGGCCTGGCGCACGTAGCGATGGTGCTTCTCGCGAATGTGGCGGGTCAGCTCGTTGAGCGGCGCGGCTGTCCAGTTGGCGTCCTCGGGAGAGGTCCGCCGGCTGTTTTCCTCCAGGCGGCTGAGGATTTCTTCCGCCGGCGTGCTCGTTCCATGACAGGCTTCGTGCAGCGATTTTCCGCCACCGCAGCAATAGTCCACTCCCGCGTCTTCCAGCAATTGGCGCGCCACCGGATTGGACGCAGCAATATCTCCTACTTTAGTCTGGGTCGTAAATTTCATGATTGCCTCCGCATGTGTGCGATTGTCGTGGAGAGGGCGGAAGCTGGCAGTGACTAAAGTCACAGGAATTTGGAGGTGGCAAGAGAAGGGACTCTCCGCTGATTCGAGCCAGCCTTCCTGTACGACGAATCTGTTTTTGCCTTGTGTTTTGGGGTGCATCTCCCGCGACCGCGGGCGCCTGTTCCTCGCGCTACGCTCGATGCCCGGCCTGCTGGCAACCACCTGCCGGAAGCTGGTGTCTATAGCTGAAGCGGGGAGGTTCTCCGTCGCCGGGAGCTAACTCATGCGCGGCGTTACGAAACTCGTTCCGCTCTTGCTGCTGATCGCGGCGCCCGCCGCCTTCGCCCAGGACATCACCGCGCGCTTCTACCCGGAAAAGCAGGAGTATGTGATCGGCGAGCCGATCCTCGTCATCCTGGAAATTCGCAACAATACATCGGGTGCAATTGAGGCGGGAGAGGATGGGTGCGACTGGATGCATCCCGACCAGTTCCAGGTCACGAACGCTCCGCGCGTGCATGAAATTGGTCTGTTCGGCTGTGCTCCATTTGGCGGAATTGCCGGAGACTGTTTGTCCGGCGCGCAAAAGATCCCGGCACGGGGCATTCTGCAGAAGAGGTTCTTGCTGAACGCTCGCAATTCCGCCCAGTTCGATCTCAGCTTGCCGGGCACCTATCATTTAACGGCGCGCAGGACGGTGACGATCTACGGGAAAGGTGGTTTCCGCGATGTTATCGAGAACATCCCGGCAGAGAATGAATTCGATATCACGGTTCGCGAGCCGGAGCCGGGCGAACTGCAGGGTCTCTATCAACGGTTCGTCAAGGAACTCAGCAGCCACGACTACCAGGCGAAGTGGCTGGCCGCGGAAGCCCTCACGCAAAATCCGCCCAGGTTTCTGGAACCTGTCATTCTCGCGCTGGCCGGCAGCAGCGATCTAAGCCAGCGCTTCCAAAGCATCCAGGGGCTGAAGCATCTTGCCACGCCGGCAGCCCGCGCCAAACTCATGGAAATGGCCTCCGGCCCCAACGAGGGTCTTGCGCAGCGGGCCATTCCCGCGCTCGGCGAAATTGCCAATCCCGACGATTGCTCGGCCATGCTGAAAATCGCCGCCCGATGGAGACAGTACACCGAGGAACAGGCGTACATGGCCGCGGGGCGCATCTGCGGTGGAAAGGCCATTCCCATTCTCATCGGCGCATTGCGTCGAGCAGATAAGGACCTTGCTCAAGGCCTTGCGATCGCTCTTGGCAACACAGCGTCTCGCGACGCCATTCCACCCTTGATCGGTCTTCTTGGTAGTCCGGATGAGTGGGTGCGGCGCGATGCGGAAGGGGCTCTCTTCACGCTGACTCACCGCAGCATGCAAGACGTGAGCACTCCCGCGGCCGCCGCGCAGGTCGCTTACGGCTGGCGCGGCTGGTGGTTCTTGAACGCCTCGTCAGCGCAGATCTACAGTCCTGACCAGTGCCCTTCCGCGGGCAATTAAGGGCGGCTTTTCGGCAAATTGGGCCGGATAAGCCCACTCTATGATTCTCGAGGTGAATCAATTACCCGAGGCTTTTTTTCGCGTTTTGTTCGCCTGAGTTTGTTTCGCCGGCCGTCTGCCGGCGGGGCAGGGCGGAGCGGCCGAGGAAGCGCGCGTGGTTGCCGAGTTCTTCCTCGATGCGGAGCAGTTGGTTGTACTTGGCGATGCGATCGGTGCGCGAGGCGGAGCCCGTCTTGATCTGTCCGGTGCCCATGGCCACCACGAAATCGGCGATGAAGGCATCCTCCGTTTCGCCCGAGCGGTGCGAGACCACCGCCGTGTAGTTCGCGGTGCGCGCCATTTCGATGGCCTCGATCGTCTCCGTGACGGTGCCGATCTGATTCAGCTTGATCAGGATCGAATTGCCGACTCCTTCTTTGATGCCGCGCGCAAAAATTTTGGGGTTGGTGACGAAAATGTCGTCCGCCACCAGCTGGCATTTCTTGCCTGCATCGCGCGTGAGAATCTTCCAGCCCTCCCAATCCTCTTCGGACATGCCGTCTTCGAGCGAAACGATGGGGTACTGGCGAAGCCAATTTTCCCAGAAAGCGGCCATCTGCTCGGAAGTGCGGGCGGACTTGTCGGACTTCTTGAAGACGTATTTCTTCGAGGCTTTGTCGTAGAACTCGCTGGCCGCCGGATCGAGCGCAATGGCGATCTGTTCGCCGGGCTTGTAGCCGGCGGCGGTGATGGCTTCAAGGATGCGTTCGATGGCCTCTTCGTTGGACTTGAGGTTTGGCGCAAAGCCGCCCTCGTCGCCGACGGCGGTCGAGTAGCCCTTCTTCTTCAGCACCGCTTTCAAATGGTGGAAAACTTCGACGCCCCAGCGCAGGGCTTCGCGAAAGCTGGGCGCACCCACGGCCATGACCATGAATTCCTGCACGTCGACGGAATTATCGGCGTGCGCCCCGCCATTCAGGATGTTCATCATGGGGAGCGGCAGGGTGCTGGCCGCGGCGTCGCTGGAATAGCGGGCGAGATATTTGTACAGCGGCTGCCCGGAGGCCGCGGCGGCGGCGCGCGCGGCGGCCATGGAAACGGCGAGGATGGCGTTGGCGCCGAGCTTCGATTTGTTCGGCGTGCCGTCGGCGTCGATCATGCGGCGGTCGAGCTGCGTTTGCCCCAGCGCATCCATGCCGGTGACGGCTTTGGCGATTTCGCCGTTCACGTGGGCGACAGCTTTTTGCACGCCTTTGCCCAGGAAGCGCGCTTTATCGCCATCGCGCAACTCGATGGCTTCGTGCTCGCCGGTGGAAGCCCCGGAGGGGACCGCCGCGCGGCCCCAGGCGCCTCCTTCCAGGCGAACGTCGGCCTCCACGGTGGGATTGCCGCGCGAATCGAGAATCTCGCGGCCGTGCACGGACTTGATTTTTGTAGACATCATTTTCTCCCTGAGATGCGCGCGATTGGAAGTCCGATTGGCTCGAGCCATGGCGGGCGCAACAAGCCTTCGAAGCTCAGGCCAAGACAGCGCCCCTGCCATCAAGCGGTCTTCTTCGCGAGCAGAAGCCAAACAGAGAAGTCTACGAGAAACTTTTCCAGCGGCCAAGCACTTCGAGGCTGAGTTACTCCAACAGGCGCTGGCGGGCGCGTGTGCGGTTACCCCGTTTACCAGGACTTCGCTCGTCGCTCGATATCTGGGAACTTTGTCGTGAGTCCCGGCGTCTCACCAAATTAGAGACCCGAGAACTCCAATGAGCCAAACGATTAGGCGGTTCCTAGTCATCATCGGTCTGCTCATTGCGTTTATTTTCGGCACAATTCTCGGGGGTGATCTATACGCCCAGCACGGGGCCAACACCGTCATTCAGGAGTTCAAACAGCTCGATGTTGGCCAACCTGCTGCCCGCTCGCTTTCGTTTCTCGAACATCACAGGAAAAATCTCGTCAACAAGCTTTGCGATTCGGAATCGTGTCAGTACGAATTCCTGTTTACTAACACTGTCATTTCGAAATTGCATTTGGCTCCCAGAGCCGATATCGCGGTCTATTTGACTCTGGTCAGGGGAACTCTCGACTTCATCGCGATCCAGTACACGTCGAGAGTTTTCAAGGCAGACAGCCCTATCGTTTGGGTGCAAGAGGATTTCTGCGCGGACCGGAGCGACATAACATGCGACTATTTCGCCCTAAATCCCCATGGTCGGGATGTCGCTCCAAGCTGGAACGGAATAGTTGAGTTCGGCCAACTTGCGCCAGACGGCAAGAAACGAGCAGCGTTGGCACTGAATTTAGAGTGCCTCACGGCTTATCATGGCTGTAGAGATATAAGTGAACTCCTGCCAGCAATCTGGAAACGGGCCAGACCGGGAACTGTGACCAGCGTGTTCGCAAACTCTGACCCAGAGTGTCGAAACTGCTCACGTTAGAACCGCAGGCGGGGTTGAATCGTTGGAACTGGGACGAGTAGTCGTCAAAGCGGACAATCGGTCCGGGCGGTCGTGGACGGCCAGAGAGATCAGCGACTCCATGGGAAGCCTAAGCGGCAAAGGCTTGGCGGCGTGGGGTGGGCCGGGACGGCTTTCGGGGAAGGCTAGGCGTTCTTGCGCGACAGGATCAGGGTGGGGCTGAAGTCTACAGGAATCGCAGCATGGCCCGCCACTGCCACGAAGCGCGCTTCGAGATCCTTCCAGTAGGCTTCGGGGTCGGGCAGCGTGCGGGCATAAGCGCTGCCATAGGACGTGGAGCGCCAAAATCCAGCGTAGTCGGCGGCGGTCATGGGGATGATATTTGAAAACGAGGCCTCTTCAATCACCGCAAGGCCCGGCGCGGCGCGCACCTGATCTTGCCAGATCAAATCGCGCTTCAAGCGCGGGTCGCGATGCGATTTCCACGGGCCGCGCAGCTCGGAAAGGGTAATCGCGTCGATGGAGGCGCCCGCTTTGGGCAGCGGGCGGTCAAAAACGGCGAGCAGAGCGTCGGGACGCAGCCAGAGGCGCGCATTCGCCAGCACGCGCGGCGCGTCCATCCAGTGCAGCGCGTTGGCAATGGTAATCAAGTCGACGCTTCCGGGAGGTTGCGCGCATTCCTCCGCCGTGACACGGCGGATGCTCACGCTGGGGAGGCGCTCCGCAATTTTCGCGGCCATGGCAGCGTCCGGTTCGACAGCGATTACCTCCCGAAACCGCGCTGCAAGATGGTCCGACACGCTTCCCGTACCGGCTCCCAGATCCATGGCACGAAGCCGATGGGATTCGGGGATCTGGGCAAAGATGCGGTCATAGAGCGCCGAAGGATAGTCGGGCCGGTAGCGATCGAACGCATCCGCGGCATGGCTGAAACGCGGTTCGAAGGGCATGGACGTTCGCGAGGCGCGGCTGCACCGCCCCTGCGGGCACGAGCAAAACTATTCGGGTTCTTCCAGCATGGATTCGGGGCGCACGACGATGGCCACGCCGCTGTCGGAGACGTCGTAGCGCGCGCGGTCCGCTTCCGGATCGTAGCCGATCACAGTGCCTTCCGGCAGAGTGACATGGCGGTCGATGATGGCCCGGCGAATCCGCGAGTGGCGGCCCACGTTGACGTGATTGAAGATGATCGACTCTTCCACTTCGCTGTAGCTGTTGATGCGCACGTCGTAGCCCAGCACGGATTTGGACACGCGGCCTCCGGAAACGATGGCCCCGCCGGAAACGATGGAGTCAATGGCCACGCCCATGCGCTGCGGCTCGCCAAAAACGAATTTCGCGGGCGGATATTGCTGCTGCCAGGTCTGCAGCGGCCAGCTTTTGTCGTACAGATTGAAGACGGGAGCCACCGCGCAGAGGTCCATGTTGGCCTCGTAGTAGGCGTCGATGGTGCCCACATCGCGCCAGTAGGAGGTCTCCTTCTTGTTCTCGTCGCGGAAATTGTAGGCGTACACGCGATGCTTGCCGATGATGCGCGGGAGGATGTCGCGGCCGAAATCGTGCCCCGAGGTCGGATTTTCGGCGTCATCGATGAGGATGGGCACGAGGAGTTGCGTGTTGAACAGATAGACGCCCATGGAAGCGTTGCATTTTCCCGGATGGACGGGAGATTCCTTGGGGGCGGCAGGCTTTTCCTCGAAGCCGATAATGCGCCACTGCGGGTCCGTTTCGATCACGCCGAACTGTTTGGCGGCGTCGGCGACATCGACCTCGAAGGTGGCCACGGTGACGTCCGCGCCGGCCGCCAGGTGCTGCTCGAGCATGGTCTGGTAATTCATTTTGTAGATGTGGTCGCCGGAAAGGATGAAGACGTAGTTCGACTGCTCGCTGCCGATGGAGTAGATGTTCTGGTACACGGCGTCGGCGGTGCCGCGGTACCAGTGCTGGGAAACGCGCATCTGCGGAGGCAGCACTTCGATGAACTCGCCCATGCCCATCAACACCGACCAGCCGCGCCGGATGTGCCGGTTGAGGCTGAGCGCTTTATATTGCGTGAGGACGAAGACGCGGCGCAGATCGCTGTTCAGGCAATTGGAAAGGGTCACGTCGATGATGCGATAGACGCCCCCAAAGGGTACGGCGGGCTTGGCGCGGTCGCGCGTGAGCGGCCACAGGCGTTCGCCCTGGCCGCCCGCCAGAAGAACGCCAATCGCATTGCGCATCACAGGCATAGAGTTCCTCGAAAGACAAATGACGGCCTGATTGTAACAGCAACAAGCGCATTTTCAGCAGCATCAGCGAAGAGCCGGCAGCAGCTTTTGAATCCGCCGGCGAGCGCGGACGAAAAAGGCGAGAGAAAGGCGTTTGCGGCGGAAACGGCATTGGCGGTGGGCCGAAGGACAGCGCGACGAGTCGTCGGGCGCTGCTGGACAGAGGCGCTGCGCGGCCCGCAACGTCTGGCTGCCAAACAATTTAGCTTGACTTGGGGACACTGCTCCTATAGAAGATGTGGGCAATTGCCGGGTCGAGCGTGAACCGGTAAACTGTCTGTACCCATTTCACGAACAACTAAAAGGGGAACGGGGGTGAATACGCGTGGCAGAAGTAGTGATCCAAGAGGGAGAGTCTTTGGAGAACGCCCTCCGGCGTTTCAAGCGCAAGGTGCAGTCGGAGGACATCATCAAGGAAATCAAGAAGCACAGCTACTACATGAAACCTGGTGAGAAGCGTCGCGCCAAAGAAGCCCTCTCGCGTAAGCGTCTCCGTAAGAAACAGCGGCGTGAGCAGGATTAGGCGACCCAACCACCTGGGAGTTTTCGAGGAGTTGCATGCCATTTGGCATCAGGAAACCACAGGTGTCCTTGAGCAGTTTGTTTTTCGAGGGAATCAGGGTTTGAAGTCGCCAGCGGGCTCTTCCAGGTCCGTGAGGGCGGGCAAGCCCTGAATCCCGATTTTTGCCGCTGCGAGTTCTGTCCCCCAGCACGGTTCCGGAGCGGACGATGGAATACCACGACAAGGTCCTGAAGTGCAGCGAGTGCGGCGCGGAATTCGTTTTTACCGCCGGCGAGCAGATGTTCTTCGCCGACAAGGGTTTCAAGAACGAGCCCAAGCGATGCAAGGCGTGCAAGGCCAACCGGGCGGCGGGCAACGGCGGGTCGACCGCGCCGAGCGTCCAGCGGGTCGAAACGAAGACCGTTTGCTCGCAATGCGGCAAGGAAACCACGGTTCCGTTCAAGCCCACGCAAGGAAGACCCGTGTACTGCCGCGAGTGTTTTCAGCAGCGGCGGACGCTGGGCACCACCACGGCGACCGCGTAGAAGCGGCCGGCCGGGAACCGGCGCTGGGAAGCACGCTCGCAAACCGCTCGGGCGCTGCGCTCCAGGCATCCTGCGGAGTGGCGCTTCCGGATCCATTCCGGCGAGAAAGCCGCTTCTCCGCCTGAGGAAATTTCGGGGGGCGGGGTCCGCTGGTTTTGCGCGGCTTACGCCGGGGCTGAAGCCCCGGCCTCCTGAAAGCTCCGAGAATTCGGGCTCACGCCGCTAGACTAGGCGGTCTTGGAAGCTGCAGGCGGCACGATTTCATCCAGCGCCGACAGGAATTGCTCCATTTCGTGTTGCGTTCCGATGCTGACGCGCAGGAAGTTGGGCATCCCGGCAAAGCGGCGTCCCACCAGGATTTTCTTTTCGCGAAATGCCTCGACCACGGGCTTGACGTCGCGATTCAAGTCGATCATCAGGAAATTGCCCTGCGAAGGGATGAAGTCCCGGCCCTCCCGGGTGAGTTGCCCGGACAGCCAGGCGCGCGTCGCATTCAGCTTCTTGCCGCACTCGGCGATGTGCCGGCTATCCGCTAGGCTTGCGCGCGCCGCAGCCAGCACCGCGGCGTTGCCGTTGAACGGCTGAAGATTGTACGGGCGCAGGCGCGCGACCGCTTCCTTCGCTCCCACGCCGTAGCCGAGGCGCATTCCCGCCATGCCGTAGACCTTGGAGAAGGTGCGCGAAACGATCACGTTGGGATGATCGGCAATCAACGGGATGGCGGTGCTGTAGCGCGGATCGGTCACGAAATCGTAATAGGCTTCGTCGACGAGAATCATTGCGGAGCGAGGGACGCGTTCCACGAAAGCGGCCAGCTCGTCGCGGGTGACGATCGTCCCCGTAGGGTTATTGGGATTGCAGACGTAGACCAGGCCGGTGTTGGCGTTGCATTGCGCAGCCATGGCGTCGAGATCGTGGCGATAGTCTTTCGTGAGCGGCACTTTGACCGCTGCGCCGTGCGCGGCGTTCACGTACTCGATGACGGCTTCGAAGGTCGGATCGGCAACCACCAGATGCTTTCCGGGGGAGACGAAAGCCTCATCCGCAATGCAGAGAATTTCGGTCGAACCGCAGCCCAGCGCGACGTTCTCGCCCTTCACGCCATGCTTCTGGGCAATCTCATCGCGCAGCGCAAAATAGGAGTGGTCCGGATAACGCGCGGCGATGTCGCCACAATCCGCCAGCGCGGCCAGCGCTTTGGGGCAAGGGCCGTAAGGGTTCTCGTTGAAGTTGATGCGAATGGCGCCTTCGGGCGCGGGCTGGTCGTGGCGGGCACCCTGCGCCGCACGCAGATAAGGGGCGTATATCGCTGCGGCCAGCGATCCTCCTACAACTTTGGAAAAGTCACGCCGGGAAAAGCGCGGTCCGTTCATGGCACACTCCGGGAATGAAGTTGCAGGGATGATATCCCGCGATTCTCCCGGGAACAAGCATTTCGCGTTTGTTGAGGCTTTCTGGCAGCGCACAGCAAGTCTGGGATGCGCGACGAACCGGGCGATTTTCTTTGGGAAATACCCCCTCCGCTCGATAGCAGCAGCGCTCCTGATGAGAAACAACGGATTGCGCATTCGTCATGCGAATAGGAGCGCGAACCACGCGCGATGTGAGCGCGCTCATCATAGTGGAACATGGACCCATTTATGCTCGGCATTGCCATCGTTCTGATTGGCGCGATATTTTGGCCGGATGACGACCACTGGCCCGGCGGCCTGCACGCCTGAGAGCCATCCCGGCGAGCCGCTCTTCTTCTGCCGTTCTGCGCCCTGCCACTGCCGCGAACCCCGATTGACGCTGGCTGGATTCTCTGCCTAACATGTCTGATGTGTGAAGTTCCCGCCCAGCAAAGCGAGGCTCCATGGACGATAAGGCGCTGCGCCAGGAAATAGTGAAAATACTGGACAAGAGCGAGGCTCACATTGACTGGAAAGAGGCTCTCGATGGGGTGCCGGCGAAGGCGCGGGGCGTACGGCCGCCGGGCTCGCCTCATTCGTTGTGGGAACTGCTGGAGCACGCGCGCATCGCGCAATGGGACATCCTGGAATTTTCGCGCGATCCCAAACACGTTTCGCCCGATTTTCCATCCGGCTACTGGCCGGAATCGGAGGCGCCACCCAGCGACGCCGCCTGGAACAAAAGCGTGAAGGATTTTCTGCGAGACATGGAGTCGATGGCCAAGCTGTTTGCCGAGGCCAAAGACCTGGCCACGCCCATACCGCACGGGTCGGGGCAGACCGTGCTTCGCGAAGCGCTGCTGGCCGCGGACCACAACGCCTATCACCTGGGTCAATTCGTGCTGATTCGCCGGCTGCTCGGCAACTGGAAGGACTGAAAGCGGGCTGGCTTCGGACAGTTGACAGCGCGTGGGTGAGCGCCAGGGCAAAACGCCGCTGCTGCCGGGAAAAGGCTTCGAGCGCCGCTGCCTCGACGTAAAGTCACATAAAGCCAAGCACAGCAAGGGCGTGCGTGCGTGCGCTGCGTCACAATCCTCTGTAACAGGCCGCACATACGGGTGTGCCGCGGCACGGTAGGCTTTGCGTGTGGCCGCGGGTTGCAGTCTGTGGCCACACGTTCATTCACGGAGGCGGTATGGCATACGTCATCGATCAGTCCAAGTGCGACAAAGACGACAATTGCGTCGAAGCGTGTCCCGTGGCGGCGATCGAGAAGCAGGAAGACGGCTCTCTGTTCGTCAAAGCCGATGATTGCACGGATTGCGGCGCGTGCGAGCCGGTGTGCAATTTCGAGGCGATTCGTCCCGTGGAGTAAATGCGGGCGCGCGGAGCGAGCTGGGCCAAGCCGAACGCGAGTTCCGCGCGGCGATGAGCGGGGCGACGCGGCGGAACGTTTTCCACATTTTCCTCAATTTCCACAGCGAAAAAGCGCGCGGGTGTGATTGACGGTTTTTGGTGACAGAGTTACAAGTGTGGTGTCACAACGTTCCAGACATTCAAGTCCCGGGGAGCACGGCAGGCGAAAGCTTGAAGCGCTGTTCGGGGCAAGGGTGGAGGGAGCGCTGGAGACAAAGTTCGGAAGGCGCAGCATCACGGCGAGCCCTAAGGTCTGGTCCCGTGGTGGCCAAGCGTGCTCCCGTTAAGCCTGATTGCCGCAAGGCAAGCGGGAAGTTGACGAGGCACGCGAGGCGAACCACAGAACTGAACTCGCGAGACTTGTCGCGGCTGGCTTCACCCGCTCACGCGGGAGGATGCGCGGCGGCTGTCACTTTTCCAGACTGAAGGGAAGGGGCGAGCAATCGCCCCTTTTCTTTTTTGTGCGGCTGTTTCCCGCCCGCTGCCCTGTTTGTCCTCACCTTTCGTACGAGGAGCATGGCCGTCACTCCGAAGATCTCCCTCCGTAGGCTGCCCGGGCGTTGATTAAACCGATGTCGTCGATGCCTGCCGCGCGCATGATGGAGATGGCTCGCGCCACCTGGGCGAAAGGAACTTGTTCATTGGCGGTGACGAACGCAATCTTTTCGCTGCGCTGCTTAAAAACGTCCGCAAGGCGCAACCCGAGCGCGCTCCACTCTACGGGCTCGTGGTTGATCGCTACCTTGCCGTCTCGCGTCACCTGCACGACGACAGTGCTGAGGGGCTCTGGACTCGACCGAGGCGGTGCAGGGTGCGGTACGAGGACGGGCAAGCCATTTGAATTGAGCGGCGTTATAACCATGAAGATGATGATCAGAACGAGCAGCACGTCAATCAAAGGCACGATGTTCGGCGTCGAAAATGTGGAGTTCTTGGCCGCACCAACTCCGGTTTCCATCTCAGCATACTCCTTCCAGACTGACCACTCGCGGACAGCGAAGTTGCTCTGAGAGGGTCACTCTCTTGTTGGCCTACCTCTCTTTGACACCGTCGTTCGCGTCTTTGTGTCGCAAGCGGTACCTCCAAAGCTCCGCATTTCGAAACATCGCCGGCCGCGGATGGGGCGATGCCGTATCGTATAATGGTGATTGGAATTAGAGGAGATACATGAGCAGACCATCGGCCATTATGGATTCATCCTCGTCCAAGGAGGCGCAGAGCCAAATCTGGGATGCGTTTCGACGCTGGGGATACCTGCAAGCGGACCTTGACCCTCTGGGCGACCTGCAGCCGCTCGCCATGCCCGAACTGGATGTTTCCGGGGCGGAGGCGCAAGCAGCGCGCCGCGTGTATTGCGGCACGATTGGCGCGGAGTTCATGCATATACCGGATGTGGAGCGCCGGATGTGGGTCCAGGAAAGGATGGAGTCGGAAGCCGCCGAACCGGATCGCGCGCGCATTCTGGACCTGCTGATCCGCGCGGACGTTTTCGAGCACGTTTTGCAGACGCGCTATCTTGGGACGAAGCGCTATTCGCTGGAAGGCGAGGCGGCGCTGCTGCCGTTGCTCCATTCCATTCTGAACGCGGCGGCGGAAGAGGGAGCGGAGCAGGCCGTCATGGCCATGAGCCACCGGGGACGGCTGAACGTGATGGTGCACGTGGTCGGGCGGGACGCGGCGGAAGTGTTCGCGCGCTTCGAGGACGTCGACCCGCGCAGCGTTCTGGGCGGCGGAGATGTGAAGTACCACATGGGCGCGACCGGCACATTTGCGGCCGCGAACGGCCGCGAATTGGCTATCCACCTGGTCTCGAATCCAAGCCATTTGGAGGCGGTCGATCCGGTAGCCATGGGGCGGGCGCGCGCCAAGCAGACGCGTCTTGGAGAAACGGGCCGCCAGCGCGTGGTTCCGGTACTGATGCATGGCGACGCCGCGTTTGCGGGGCAGGGAATCTGGGCCGAAACGTTGAACATGGCGACGGTTGAAGGCTTCAACGCCGGCGGCGGGCTGCACATCATCATCAACAACCTGATCGGGTTCACCAGCGTACCGAGCGAGCTGCATTCGTCGCGATTCTCTTCCGCGCTGGCCAAGCGCCTGCCCATCCCGATTTTTCATGTGAACTCGGGCGATCCGGATGCGGTGGTACGCGTGGGAAGAATCGCCGCCGAATACCGCTATCGCTTCGGGACGCCGGTGGTTGTCGACCTCATCGGCTATCGCAAATATGGTCACAGCGAAGTGGACGACCCGACCATCACGCAGCCGCTGCGCTACCGGAAGATCGAGGCGCAGCCTGCACCCTGGCAGAGTTACGCGCAATCGACAGGGATCGACGCCGAGCCCCTCGCGCAACAGATCCATGACGAGTTCGACGCGGCGCAAAAACAGGCCCTGGAGCTGGAGAAGAATCCTCCGCTGCGCCAGTTGCCGGCTTATTGGGACCGCTTTCAGGGCGGACGCTACGACGCCACGCTGGAAGTGCCCACCGGCGTGCCGGAAGCGGAGGTTACTGCGATCGGGGAAGGGCTGGCGAAGTATCCGGATGGTTTTCACGTCCACCCCAAGGTGAAGAAACTGCTGGAGCAGCGCCTGGAGATGGCGCGCGGCAAGCGGCCCATCGATTTCGGCATGGCGGAGGCGCTGGCCTTCGGTTCGTTGCTGAAGCAGGGAGTTCCGGTTCGTTTGAGCGGACAGGACAGCCGGCGCGGGACGTTCAATCAACGCCACGCGGCGCTGATCGACATCGAGAACGAGGAAACCTACGTTCCGCTGGAGCATCTCGCTGGCGACGGCGCATGGTTCGAGATTTACAACTCGACGCTCTCCGAGGCGTCCGTGCTCGGCTTCGAGTACGGTTTCAGCCGGGATTTTCCCGAGGCGCTGGTTTTGTGGGAAGCGCAATTCGGCGATTTCGCGAATGGCGCACAAACGATCATCGACCAGTTCGTCTCGGCGGGCGAGGACAAGTGGAATTTGCTTTCCGGCGTGGTCTTGCTGCTGCCGCACGGGTACGAAGGGCAGGGTCCGGAGCACTCGAGCGCGCGCATCGAACGCTTCCTGCAACTCGCGGCGCGGGACAACATGCAGATCTGCCAGCCCTCGAGCGCGGCGCAGTATTTTCACCTGCTGCGGCGGCAAGCGCTGCGGTCGTGGCGCAAGCCGCTCATCGTGTTCACCCCGAAGAGCATGCTGCGCCATCCGGCGGCGGCGTCTTCGCTGGCAGACCTCGCCGGCGAACGATTCCGTCCGGTGATTCCCGATGCGGGCGACGGTTCCGCTACGCGCGTGCTGCTGTGCACGGGGAAAATCGGGCACGAGCTGCAAGCGGAACGCAAGCGGCGGAAGAGCGCGTCGACAGCCATTGTGTCTCTCGAGCAGCTCTATCCGTTGCCAGAGGCCGAGTTGGCAGCTGAGATGGACCGTCACCGCAAAGCGCGCGAATTCGTATGGGTGCAGGAAGAGCCCGCCAACATGGGCGCGCTGGCATTCCTGCTGCCGCGGCTTGAGCGGCTTGCGCGCGGCCGCGCGGTGCTTTCCGTAAAGCGTTCGGCGTCCGCCAGCCCAGCCACGGGCTCGCATAAAGCCCACGAACTCGAGCAGAAAACGCTGCTGACGCTGGCGTTTGCGCGCCCCAACGGACACGCCTAGCGGCGGAAGAATATCGCTCGCTGTTCAGAATGGCGTGGTGGCTCGCAATCCTGCCGCCGCTTGCACCCTTCACGCTATTGACCAGATCTCTCCGAGATTTTCTCGTCCTCCGAATTCTGCTTGTAGGAAACCGGCGTTTCGCTTAGATTCCGGCGAACATCGCTTTTCAAGGCGAACGCGGAATGCAAATCAAGCCCTTCGAACTCGAGCGCTGGCAATCGGTTTGGGAAAACCGCGTCGAGCTGAATATCTCCGAAAGCGGCGTTCATCCGCTAACGGCGGCGGAGCTGGCGGGAAGCGATGAGGAACTGCGGCGAGTCCTGGCGCTCCGCCTGGGCTATCCACAGACGAATGGAAGCGAGGAATTGCGCTCGCGTATCGCCGCGATTCATCCGGGTGCGCGCGCGGAAAACGTTCTGGTGACCTGTGGCGGCTCGGAAGCGAACTTCGTTTGCACCTGGGCGCTGATCGAGCCCGCCAACGAAGTCGTCTTCATGAACCCAAACTACATGCAAATTGCGGGTCTGGCGCCGGCGTTCGGCGCGAGCGTCAAGCCGCTGTATCTCCGCGCGGATCGGGATTGGGCCTTCGATCCGGACGATTTGAAGCGTGTCGTCGGGCCGAAAACCCGCGTGATCGCTGTGTGCAATCCGAACAATCCCACGGGCGCGGTGCTGGACCCGGAGTCGCGCGAGGCGATTGTGGCCGTCGCGGCCAAAGTAGGGGCTTGGATTCTGGCTGACGAGGTCTATCGCGGCGCGGAATTCGACGGCGCCGAAACAGCGACGTTTTGGGGCAGCTACGAGCGCGTGCTGTGCACCGGCGGCCTTTCGAAAGCCTACGGCTTGCCCGGATTGCGCACTGGATGGGTCGTCGGCCCAGTGGACATCATCGAGCGTCTGTGGGGCTACCACGACTACACCAGCATTGCGCCAACGGTGCTGAGCGACGCGCTGGCGGCGATCGCGCTCGAGCCCCAGCGCCGCGCGTGGATCCTGAAGCGCACGCGCACAATCCTGAATCAGAATTATCCAATTCTGAAGAACTGGCTCGACGTGCATTCCGATCGCTTTTCGCACATCCCGCCCAAGGCGGGAGCGATCGCCTGGAGCAGTTTGCGGCGCGGAGAGAATTCCGCAGAATTAGCCGAGGGGCTGCGCGCGCGAAAGAGTGTTCTGATTGTGCCGGGAGAACAGCTCGGTCTGGACGCGCACCTGCGGTTTGGGTTTGGAGGCGATCCGGCGCAGCTGGAGCAAGCGCTGTCGCGGTTTGATGATTACCTCCGCGAAACTGCGTAGCAACGCCTCATGCGGCGCTGCTTGCCGCACCTGCGTCGCCGGAAAGGCACTGAGCGTTCAAGGAGACGCTGAGACCAAAGATGACGCGTAGTACCGCACAGCCGGCTCCTCGCGTTGCGGAGCATACCGGTCCCGGAATGCTGCGCCATCTGACCGCGCTGGGACTCCTGCTTTTCGTCCTCGGGATCATCCTGCGCCTTGCGTTCGGCGCGCATCACGGGCTGTTCGCCATGCGCTGGGCCGGGCTGGCCGCGCTCACCTTTGACGGCTGGCGAAGAAAATCGCTCACCTATTGGATCTTCGTTTCGATGCTGCTGGGCGCGGAAATCGGCTTCGACCAGCCGCACCTGGCCGAGCACCTGCGCATCCTCAGCGACATCTTTCTGCGGCTGATCAAGGTGATCATCGCGCCGTTGATTCTGGGAACGCTGATCACGGGAATCGCCGGGCACGGGAATCTACGCAGCGTCGGGCGAATCGGCTGGAAAAGTCTGCTGTACTTCGAGGCGGTGACCACGGTCGCGCTCTTCATCGGCGTGGCCGCGATCGACATCAGCCGCGCGGGCGTAGGGCTGAGGCTGGGGCCGGCGGTCCACGCCGCAGCGCAGGCCGCGCCCATGCATTGGAACGAATTCGTGCTGCACATGTTCCCGGAAAATATCGCGAAATCGATCGCGGAGAACCAGATCCTGCAAGTCGCCGTGTTCGCGATCCTTTTTGGCATCGCGCTCGCGCTTGTGTCCGAGTCGAAACGCAAGCCGATGGTAGATTTTTGCGAATCGCTTTCCGAAGTGATGTTCGCTTTCACGAATCTGGTGATGTACTTTGCGCCGTTCGGAGTGGGCGCGGCCATGGCCTACACGGTAGGCCAGATGGGCATCACTGCGCTGCTTCCGCTTCTGAAGCTGCTCATGACGGGTTATGCCGCGCTGATCGTTTTCCTGCTGGCCGTGCTGCTGCCCATCGCTTTGCTGGCGCGCGTGCCGCTGCGCGGTTTCTTGAGCGCGGTCGCCGAGCCCGCCACGATCGCTTTTGCGACCAGCGCTTCGGAAGCCGCGTTGCCCGTGGCCATGGAGCGCATGGAAGAGTTTGGAGTGCCGCGGCGCATCGTCGCCTTCGTGATTCCGGCCGGCTACAGCTTCAACCTGGACGGCTCGACGCTTTATCTCGCCGTCGCTTCGCTCTTCGTGGCGCAAGTGGCGGGCATGCACATGTCCTGGCCGGCGCAGCTGTTCATGGTGTTTGCTCTGATGCTGACCAGCAAGGGCGTGGCGGGCGTGCCGCGCGCTGTGCTGGTTGTGCTGCTGGCCACGGCCGCGATGTTTCGCCTGCCGACCGAGCCGATCTTCATGATTCTGGGGATCGACGCGCTGATGGACATGGGGCGCACGGCGGTCAACGTGACAGGGAATTGCTTAGCCTCTGCCGTGGTTGCGCGTTGGGAAGGGGAACTTGGCGCCGTTGAGCCGCAAGACTCCGCGCTCGCGGGTATCCCGGTAAAGAGCGCTTCTGTAGAAACTTCCACCTCGGAGTGAGACCGACTGTTGTCAAAAAAAAAGGAATTCTTCGCGCGAGGCGAACAGGGTAAAATCCGCGCGAATTCCGAGGGAGGATTGATGTCGATCTCATTGAAGCCATCATGGAAGGTGTGTGCTGTTGCTCTCGCGTCACTCGCATGCGCGGCTGCTTTTGCCTTGGTTGCCGCCGGACAGACGCTTTCGAAGGATTCGCTCGCCGGGATGAAATGGCGGCTGGTCGGGCCGTTCCGGGGAGGGCGCGCGGAAGCGGTTACCGGAGTTCCCGGCAATCCTTACGTTTTCTATTTCGGCGCGGTCGCGGGAGGGGTGTGGAAGACGACGAACGGCGGGTCCAGTTGGACGCCGATTTTCGATAAGGAGCCGAACCCGTCGATCGGGGCGATCGCGATTGCGCCTTCCGATCCGAACGTCATTTATGTGGGGACCGGGGAGCCCTGCTTTCGCGGCGACATCACCTATGGCGACGGGATGTACAAGTCCGTGGACGCGGGCAGGACGTGGACGCACATCGGTCTGGACGATTCGCGTCACATTGCGAAGATCCTGATCGATCCGCGGAATCCGGATATCGTCTACGTGGCGGCGCTGGGGCACGCGTTCGGACCGAACGAGGAGCGTGGCGTTTTTCGCACCACCGACGGCGGCAAGACCTGGCAGAAAGTTCTCTATAAGGACGACAAGACGGGCGCCGTGGACCTGGAATTCGCGGGCGGCAACTCGCACATCCTTTACGCGGCGATGTACCAGGTGATCCGCAAGCCGTGGAACATCATCAGCGGCGGCCCCGGAAGCGGGCTGTACAAGTCAACGGACGGAGGCTCGAAGTGGCAGCAGATCACAGGACACGGTTTCCCCGACGTGCTGCTGGGAAAGATCGGCATCGCCACTTCCGCAGCCGACCCGCAGCGCGTCTACGCGTTGGTGGAGGCCGCAAACGACAAGGGCGGGCTTTACGTTTCGCACGACCAGGGGAAATCCTGGCAATTCGTGACGGGCGATCACCGGCTCATTCAGCGTGCCTTCTATTACATTCATGTTTTCGCCGATCCCACCGATGCGGACAAGGTCTACGTGCAAAACGTCGGCGCGTATCGCTCGATCGACGCGGGAAAGGACTGGCAACGCCTGCTCGTGCCGCACGGCGACAATCACGCATTGTGGATCGATCCCAAAGATCCTAACCGCATGATTGCGGGCAACGACGGCGGCGCAACCATTTCGTTCGACGGCGCCAAAACGTGGACGCCTGAAGACAATCAGCCGACCGCGCAGTTCTATCATGTGGCGGCGGACGATCAATTCCATTACTACCTGTACGGAGCGCAGCAGGACAACTCCACGGTCGCCATCGCCTCGAGCACGGATCACGGCTACATCGGACGGCAGGATTGGTACGACGTGGGCGGCGGCGAGAGCGGATACATCGCGCCCGTCCCGCACGATGCGAACATCGTCTACGCCGGCGGAAACTACGGAATCATCACGCGCTGGAACAAGCAGACCGAAGAAACACACCTGATTTCGCCGTACCCTGTGAATGCGGACGGTTCGGGAGCAGCGGACCACAAGTACCGTTTTCAGTGGACAGAGCCCATCCTGATCTCGCCGTTCGATCCGCACACGCTGTACATCGCGGCGCAGGTGCTGTTCAAGAGCACCGATGCCGGGCAAACGTGGACCGTGATCAGTCCTGACCTGACGCGCAACGACAAAAGCAAGCAGCAACTGCCCGGCGGCCCGATCACCAAGGACAGCACGAGCGTCGAATTCTACGATACGATTTTCAGCGTGGCGCTCTCGCCTGTCGATCGCGGCTTGATTTGGGAGGGCAGTGACGACGGCTTGGTCCACATCACCCGCGACGGTGGGAAAACCTGGACGGACATCACGCCTAAAGACCTGCCGGCGTGGAGCAAGATCAGCATGATCGAGGCATCGCCATTCGATGCGGGCACGGCGTACCTGGCGGTGGACCGGCACATGCTGGATGATCTGGCTCCCTACGCGTACAAGACGACCGACTACGGCAAGACCTGGACGAAGATCACCGATGGCATTCCGACCGGCTCGTTCCTGCGCGCCGTTCGCGAAGACCCCAAGCGCAAGGGCCTGCTCTACGCCGCGACCGAAACCGGTGTGTTCGTTTCCTTTGACGACGGCGGGCGCTGGCAATCGCTGAAGCTGAACTTGCCGGTCGTACCGGTGCACGACTTGGTCGTCCACGGCGACGATCTGGACATCGCCACGCACGGCCGCTCGTTCTGGGTTCTCGACGACGTTGCGACGCTGCGGCAACTGAAGCCCGGGGACTTGAACGAACCCGTGCACTTGTTCCAACCTGCCGCGGCGTATCGCACACGTGGCGGAGGCTTCTTCCATCCGCGGGGGCCACTCGGAGCAAATCCGCCGAATGGTGCGATCATCGACTATTCACTGAAAACCGCGCCGAAGGGCGACATCACGATGGAGATTCTGGACGCGAAAGGGCAGGTCGTCCGCAAGTATTCGAGCAAGAAGAAAAAACAGCCGGCCGAGCCTGAATCTTTCGGAATGCCCCCAACGCCTTCCTTGCCGAAGAAGGCCGGGCTGAACCGGTTCGTTTGGGACATGAGATATCCGATGCCCCGGCCCGTGCCGCACGCGCAATACGATGGCGGACCGCCGGTCGGCATTCTTGCGCTGCCGGGGAAATATGAAGTGAAGCTGACCGTCGACGGCACTTCGTACACGGCCCCTGTGGAGCTAAGGATGGATCCGCGGGCGAAAATCTCCGTCGCAGACCTGCAACAGCAATTCACGGTGGGCGAGCAGGCGCGCAATCTCGAAGATACGGATCACAAGATCGTTCTCGAGATCCGCGACTTGCGCGGCCAGCTTGACGTCCTCGAAAAACGGCTCGGCAAGAGCGCCGGCGACCAGGCGGTTCACACGTCGGCCGAGGAGATCAAGAAGAAGATCGACGCCATCGAGGGCCAGCTCATTTCCGTGAAATCCACGGCCAATGAGGACCAGCTCAATTACGGCAACATGCTGAGCAGCCAGCTAGCCGCTTTGGAAGGCAGCATCGACGATTCGGATCGTCCGGTTCCGCAGGCGGACATCGATCAGTTGGGCGTCTTCCGAGGGCAACTGGACAAGCTCGAAGCGGATTGGCAGGAGATCGTCAAGAAAGACCTGGCCGATCTGAACGATCTGATGCGCAAGAACCACATCGCCGCAATCGGCATTTCCGCGGCGGCAGAACAGGATAACTCAGAGGATTAGCGCCTTCCGCCTTTTGTGCGGACGCGCTGTTTTCTTTGAGTCTGGGCAAGGGCGTTAGAGCCGCGCTCTTGCCGAAACCGTCCATAATCGGCTTCGCGTCAGGCGGAAGGCGCGCACCGCTGATTTGATTCTGCGGGTGTCCTCAGCGAGAATGGAAAATATCCGCTGAAGGCAATTGGCGGACACGCTGAGGCCTTCCGTTCGATGAACTCGAAGCTCGCATCCACCGCGCCATCCTCTTTGGATTGGGCGCATCCCCTCGTTCGGGACTGGTTTGTCAGCCGTTTCGGCACGCCGACGGAGCCGCAGGAGCAGGGTTGGCCGCACATTCTTGCAGGGGCCACCACGCTGATCTGCGCTCCAACGGGTTCCGGGAAGACTCTCGCGGCTTTTCTTGCTTGCATTGACCGGCTCGTCCGCAAGGCGCTCTCCGGCGAGCTGCGCGACGAAACGGAAGTCCTTTACATTTCGCCGCTGAAGGCCCTCAGCAACGACATTCGACGCAACCTGGAGATTCCGCTCTCCGAAATCCAGGCCCTCGCGGGAGAGCGGGGAATGCTCATGCCCGAAATTCGGGCTGCGGTGCGCACGGGCGACACTTTAATGCACGAGCGCCGCGCCATGCTGGACCGCCCGCCGCACATTCTCGTCACCACGCCCGAATCCGCTTTCATCCTGCTGACCGCGGCGAAGAGCCGCGAAATCCTGCGCAGCGTGAAGACCGTGATCGTGGATGAGATTCACGCGGTAGCGGACGACGCGCGCGGCGCGCATCTGTCGCTGTCGCTCGAGCGCCTGGATACGCTGACCGGCGCTTCCCCCGTTCGCATCGGGCTGTCCGCGACGCAGAAGCCGATCGAGCTGATCGCGGATTTTCTTTCGGGCAGCGGCCGCGCCAAGCCTGAGATCGTGGAGATCGAAAATCGCCGCCAGCTCGATCTGGCGGTGGAGGTGCCGGCAAGCGAACTGGGTCCGGTGGCGAGCAATGAGATGTGGGACGAAATGTACAAGCGTCTGGCGGAACTGGTGCAGCAGCATCGTTCGACGCTGATTTTCGTCAACACGCGCCGTTTGGCCGAGCGCGTGGGGCACCATCTGGCCGAGTTGCTCGGCGAGGGCGTAGTCGCGTCCCATCATGGGAGCCTGTCGCGCCAGCGCAGATTTGCGGTGGAAGCGAAACTGAAGGCGGGCGAACTGCGCGCGCTGGTGGCCACCGCTTCGCTCGAACTGGGCATCGACATCGGCAGCATCGAACTGGTTTGCCAGATCGGCTCGCCGCGCTCGATTGCGGTGGCGCTGCAACGAATCGGGCGCGCGGGACACTGGCGCGGGGCAACGCCGAAAGGCCGCCTTTTCGCCACGACGCGCGATGAATTGCTGGAATGCGCAGCGCTGGTTTGGGCCATTCGCGACGGCGACCTTGACCGCATCAGCGTGCCCGAGGCGCCGCTGGACGTTCTCGCGCAGCAGGTCATCGCCGCGTGCGCCGCCGAAGACTGGAGCGAGGCAGATCTCTTCGCGCTGGTCCGGCGCGCCTATCCTTATCGCAATCTGTCGAAGCAGGATTTCGAAGCAGTCATCGAGATCTTGTCCGAGGGGATCGCCGCCCGGCGCGGACGCTACGCCGCCTATCTCCATCGCGATCGCATCAACGGGCGCCTTCGCGGCCGGCGCGGCAGCAGGCTTGCGGCCATCACCAGCGGCGGAGCCATTCCGGATAACGCGCTGTATAGCGTGATCGTTGAGCCGGAGCACACCACCGTCGGCACGGTCGACGAAGATTTCGCGGTGGAGAGCCTGCGCGGTGACATTTTCCTGCTGGGGAACACGTCCTGGCGAATTCGCAGCATTCGGGGCGGCGCAGTGCTGGTCGAGGATGGAAAAGGCGCGCCACCGAACGTCCCGTTCTGGCGTGGCGAAGCGCCGGCGCGCACCATGGAACTGTCGCAGCGCGTCGCGCATTTGCGCGAGAAGATCGATTCCTTTTTGCCGGGCGTCACCGCAGATGCCATGCGCTCTCACTCGGTTGAGGCCGCCGGCGCGCTCGATTGGCTGAAGCGGGAATGCGGGCTCGACGATGCCGGCGCGGAACAAGCCGCCGAGCACGTTCTGGCGGGGCGCGCCGTGCTGGGCGCGGTTCCTTCGCAGCATACGATCGTCGCCGAACGGTTCTTCGACGAAGGCGGCGGCATGCAGCTGGTCATCCACGCGCCGTTAGGCGGGCGCATCAACAAAGCCTGGGGGCTGGCTCTGCGCAAGCGCTTCTGCCGCTCGTTCAATTTCGAGCTACAGGCCGCCGCCACCGACGATGGCCTGAACATTTCGCTCAGCGACCAACACAGTTTCCCTCTGGCGGACGTCTTTCATTTTTTGCATCCGGAATCCGTTCGCGACGTCCTCGAGCAGGCTGTTCTGGCATCTCCAATCTTCACCACGCGCTGGCGCTGGGTGGCGGGACGCGCGCTGGCGCTTTTGCGCTTTCAGCACGGCAAGAAAGTTCCTCCGCAGCTCCAACGGATGCGCTCGGACGATTTGCTCGCTGCCGTTTTTCCCGAGGCGCTCGCTTGCCAGGAAAACATCGTCGGCGACATCGCCATTCCGGATCATCCGTTGGTGCGCGAAGCGATGAAGGAAACCCTGACCGAGGCCATGGACATCGATGGGCTGACTTCGCTATTGCAAGCCATTGCCTCGGGCCAGGTTCGCTGCATCGCTGTCGATACGCCTGTTCCCTCGCAATTCGCGCACGAGATTCTCAACGCGAATCCGTACGCGTACCTGGACGATGCACCGCTCGAAGAGCGCCGCGCGCGGGCGGTCGAAATGCGCCGCATGTTGCCGGAGACGGTGCTCTCGGAAGTCGGCCGGCTCGATCCCGCGGCGATCCGGGAGGTGGTTGAAGAAGCGTGGCCGGACGTTCGCGACGCGGAGGAGCTGCACGATTCGCTTTTGACGCTGATCGCGTTGCCGGAAACATCGGACGACCTGTCGTCCCGCTGGAGTCATTTGCAGGAATTCATTTTGAAATGGCGCGGTTTGTTCGGGGAGTTGGCGCAGGCGAATCGCGCCGGCATCGCGGCAGCCGGCCCGCGCAAATACTGGGTTGCAGCGGAGAGGGCAAAAAGCTTTTCCGCGCTTTTTCCGGTCGCGCAATTCGATTCCGCGCTTCCTGCGATCGAGACAGACATCTCGCGCGACGACGCCCTCCGAAATCTTCTCACCGGGTGGCTCTCGCATGCGGGTCCATGCTCAGCGAGCGACCTGGCCCTGCTGCTCGGCATTCCGGAAGCGGAAATTGATCGAGGACTTCTCCGGCTGGAAGCATCCGGCACGATCCTGCAGGGCCGTTTCACGGACGATGCCGTTGGCCGCACCGAATGGTGCGACCGCCGCCTCCTGGCGCGCATTCACAGGCTCACGGTGGGGAAGCTGCGCAGCGAGATTGAGCCGGTCACGGCGGCGCAGTTCATGCGCTGGCTCTTGCGCTGGCAGCACGTTGCGCCCGGCACGCAGTGTTTTGGCGAGCGCGGGACACTCGAAGTGTTGCAGCAACTGCAAGGCTTCGAGGCGCCCTCGAATGCGTGGGAACGCCACATCCTGCGAGGGCGCGTGGCGAATTACGATCCGAAAGTTCTCGACCGCCTGTGCTTGACGGGCGCGGTTGGCTGGGGCCGGCTTTCGCCGCACCCGGCGAGCTTGCGCAGCACGCCGGAAGCCCGGCGCCCCGCCGCGCCGACCAGCGCCGCTCCCATTACATTCTTCGTTCGCGAAGACGCGGATTGGATGGGACTGCAGCACGGCGAATCGAGCGCAGATGACATCTCCGGCCTGAGCGCCAACGCGCGCGAGGTGCTCGAGGTCCTGCGCCAGCGAGGCGCGTCGTTCTTTGCGGACATCGTCCGCGCCACGCGCAGGCTGCAATCGGAAGTGGAGACGGCACTGTGGGAGCTTGTGGCCGTCGGTATGATCACAGCCGATGATTTCGACAATTTGCGCGCTCTGATCGATCCACGCAGGCGAGCGGGGCGCGGCACCGGCCGCATCGCGCGTCCCAGGCACAGTGGCGGGCGCTGGTGCGTGCTGCAGTCCAATGAAGCCGCGGACCGCGCGGCCGTCGTCGAGTCCGTTTGCTGGATGCTGCTCCGGCGCTACGGCGTGGTGTTTCGCGAATTGATGGAACGCGAGAGCATCGTGCCGAAATGGCGCGAAGTTCTGATCGCCCTGCGCAGGCTGGAAGATCGCGGCACGATTCGAGGAGGGCGCTTTGTCAGCGGTTTCCTCGGCGAGCAATTCGCGCTGCCTGTGGCCGTGGAATCGTTGCGCGCCATGCGCCATCAGCAGCCGTCAGGGGAAATCGTCACGATTGCGGCTTCCGATCCGCTGAACCTCACGGGCATTGTGGTTCCCGGCGAACGCATTGCCGCTAATTCCGGGAAAAGGCTCACACTGCGCGACGGTTTGCTGATTCCCGGTGGCGAGCATGGAAGCGCGCTGACTCTGGCCACGGCCAACTAACGCCCGCCCTGCAAGTCCACCTTGTGCTTCGGTTTTTACTGCCCGGAAGTGAGCCGGAAGACCATGCTGACGTGCTGTTCCGTTTCGATGGGTTCTCCGGCGAGGAACGTCTCGCCGTAACGCCAGTCGCGGACGGCGGAAACAGCGGCGGAGGATAGCATCGCCGGCCCGCTGAGCACGCTGACGTTTCGCACAGTTCCGTCCGTACCCACGATAACGTCGAGTGTGACCGTTCCCTGAATTCCTTCGCGTGCTGCTTCGATCGGGTAAGCAGGAGAATAACTGGAGAGCAGTTGACCCAGTCCGAGATTCCCGGGCAGATAGCGCCGCGCCCAACTCAGGCTGGTCGGGATGCGAATCGCCCGCACCTGCGACGTCGCCGCAACCGATCCGCTGGGCACACCGGAGAGCGGCATGCTGGGCGGAACAGCCATGCTCTGGTAGCCGGGCGTCCCGACCACGATGATATTGGGCGACGGGTTGGAAGTGGACGGCGAGTTCGCGCCGGAAGCGGGTTTGTACGGCGCCGAATTCTTATACGCATCCTGGGCTTGCTGCGGTGCCGTTGCCTGATTACTTGTCTTCCCCGCGTTTGGCGCAGTGCCGGGTGCCGACGGCGGCGTGGTCTGCGCCCGCCAGGCCTTCAGCGCGCTCTGGTTGCTTTGCGCCGGGTTGGCCGGTTGCTGCGGTTGCGAATTGGAAGCGTATGTTTGGTTGCCGCTGTTCCTTGAAGCCGGGGAGGAGGAATTCGAGGGCGAATTTTCAGCGGGAGCCGCGGAATACCGCGAATTGCCCGGCTCGTTTCCGTTTTGAGCGTACTCGCGCCCGGTGTTTTGCCGCGCCGGCGCCTGCGCAGACCTGCCGTATTGCGAACTCTGATTTGACGCTACGCGAGGATTCTGCTGCTGCGGCGGCGCCGTGTTCGCTGGTTGCTGCGAGCGCGTCTGATATTGCTTACCGCCATTCGCGGTGTTTGAACCACCCACAGCTGGCGCGCTCGCGGACTGATTGCTTTGCGCTCGCCTCGAGCCGCCTGAAGGATTCGTTGCAGCGCTGTTCGCCGCAGAGGCAGCGCCCGCCGGATTGTTCGCGGGCGGAACGGCGGGTGAACTGCCTTGCGAGTTCGGCGGCAGACCCTGCCCGGGAACATTCGAAGCCGGCGCCTGCGGCGCGGGTGCCGATTGTGTGTTTGCAGATCCCTCGTTATTGTTGGCACTTTGCGAAGTCGATGGGCTGGTCTCATTCCCGGCCGCGGATTGGTTGTTTCCCGATCCATTGGGCGTATGAATCAGCGCATCGACGCGCGCGCGTGTGATCGCGTCCGGATTGAACACCATGAGCCCAGCGAAACCAAGGGCGGCCAGGATTCCGATCGCGGCAGTATAGGTCCACCACCGCCGATGCTTCCTGAATTGCATGCCAACGCCCGGCGCCATGTAGCCATTCCACCGCGGCATGGCGGGAACGCGTTCGGGAAACGCTTCAGGGTCGTAACCGCGAGTTCCGCCCGGTTCGGCTTTTGGCACTGGACCGGGTTGGGTACGCCAGTGCGAGGGAACTCCGCGCATCCCGGGCGGCGTGGGCAGCGCGACCGGCTCTTTTGGCGCGGGGCGATCCGGCGGGCGGATGTGTGCTTGCTTCTCATCTGCCCCGTGCAAACCGGCCGGCGTAACCGCCGGACGCGGCGGCTTCGCGTGCGGCGCTTCTGCTTGACGTTCAGTTTGACGTTCAGCGCTGGGTGCCACGGGCGCAGGACGCTCGTCCTGTGCGCTGCGGTCGCGAACCGCTTTGTTCGAAGCTGTCTTTGGAGGATCGGCCTTTAGAGCATCGGCCTTCGACTTATCTGCCGGACGCAATTGTCCCGCGAGTCCCTGCCGTGCCAGCTCGGCCGCGATCCAGGACCGGATGGCTGCTTTCGCCTGCTCTGAAAGTCCCGCGAACTCGATGCCCGCTTCTTTTTTCGACCGAATCTGCCAGATCAGTTTCCCCGGCGCTTCGATCAACGTGTCGGTCTTGGGCAGACGAAACTGCATGCGCGGCAGGAGGTTGGAGCTGAGCATCTGCACCGCTTGCACAGCCATGCCCGTTTCGCTGATGTTCAGAATCAGCCCGGCATTTCCCTCGCCCAATTCGACGTAGGCCAGCGAATGGACCTTCACGCGCGGGCGTGCGCGGCTTTCGACGCTTCCGGGAGCTCGTTCGTCATGTTGTGTGTCAGGCGGCATCATGTGTTCTTCCCGGCAGGCACACAGCGAAGGGCAAATCTCCCTCTATCTTATCGCCTGCGAGCGCTCGCTTCAACGTTCTTGGCGCAAATCGTGTAACTCCTATGAGTTGCGGTTTCGCCACCATCCGACAGGCCACTATAAGCAGACGGGCCAGTGGCCCAGGAGGTTGCTCGGAAACCAGCGCGCCGTAGCCTCTTTGATCAACGTGAACATTCGAGGCTCGCGGCATTTGCGGGCGTGAGTCCGTTGCGCGAAGAGGGCTCGCAGGCGAGAGAGCAGCGAAGGATTTCAGGTCGCTGGCGGAGAGGGGGGGACATCATCGCGGCGGCGAAGGGGAGTCTCGAAAGCCCTGAAAAGCAAAGCACTTGCGAGACATTTCCCGATACCGAGTTTTCTTGGCTCGAATTTCGCTCGAATTCCGAAAACTCAGTATTAGCCATTGGGGGCAAAAGGAACCCCAATGGCAATGGCAAACGAAACGGTCACTCTACTGCGGTACGCAAAGCTTCCGGGACTTGGCTGGCGTCGCGGACAAGCAATCATCGGGAAGAACGGGAAGGTCAGCCCAGACTACATGTTTCTCGGCAAGGGCAAGAGCAAACGGAAAACTCACGCGCCCGAGGGCCACTATGTCCTTCGCCACTTCGACGGGCGGCTGCCTCGGTACAAGAAGCTCGGAAATGATCCCTCAGAAGCTCTGGATGAACTACAGAGGGCGAAATCCGAATTGAAGTTTAAGAACTCTGGCAAAGCTATTGGCTACATTTTGCCGTCGCCCGTCTCGGTCAAACGGAAGTTGCTGGCCGAATACGGACGTGAGTTCCTCGAACAGAAGCGCAGCCCGTCGCTCAAACTAGCCCCGGACACAGTTAAGCTCTACACGGTCATCGTCGAGGAGTTCGTTCGCGTTTGTGGAAAGTCAATCCCGGAGGACATTACGGAAGCGGACGTTATTCGGTACTGCGATGGGTTGGACAGGCGTTACTCTGACGGGGTTCGCGCCCGGCGATACACGAGCCTCCGTGGGTTTCTCTTCTACTGCGGATTGGAACCGAAGCGACTTATCACTCCCTCCGTCCACAAGAGGCTGAAGAGCTACGAGAAAAAGAAAGTTCGTATTTACAGCGGCGTCGAACTGACTGCTCTTCTGGCAGTTTGCGATACGTACCATCACGCTCTATTCATGGTTGCACTGCTCTCGGGCCTTCGGGACGACGAACTGGCGCACCTGCTCTGGCAACAGGTAGATTTTGAAGCAAACGTGATCCGCCTTGCGAGCTACGAGATACTGCACAAGGGAAAGACCATAAGGCTTGTACTCAAAGATCGAGAGGCCCGCGATATACCTCTGTTCCCCCTCCTTCGAGATGAGTTGCTGCGTTTGCGTGAGCTTCGCCCTAAGGCCGTTTTCGTGCTGGGCACCAAGAACGATCTGCCAAACGTAAAAATTCTCTACGCGTTGAAATCCAAGGCAAGGAAAGCGGGATTGAACTGTGGCTTCTGTCGTGGCTGCGCATCCCGAAACGAATGTCACCGTTTCCACGTTCACTATTTTCGGTCGAGCTTTGCCTCGTATGCGCTCAAAGCACAGAAGGATATTCGCAAGGTGATGGATTGGATGGGGCACTCTGATCTGGAGACGTTGGCACAGTACATCGGGGCTGCCGATAACTGCCCCGCATGGCTAACGAACCTCTATGTGCTTCCAGATTCCAATTCGAAATCGGAAGAAGCGATGCCTTCGAGCCTCGTCTTTCCAGAATCGTCGAAGAAGCCCACGAAGTAGCTAAAGCAAAAGCTCCCGGAAGAGATAGGCGTTCACTTCTTCATTTTGGCTCGAAGGTGGTCAGCAAGACCCTTGCCATACACCCGAACGCATGTACCAACTCGGAAAGACGGAATTTTGCCGCGTTGGGCTTGCTTGTAGAGCGTCTTGGGCGACACACGAAGCACTGGAGCCAATTCGTCGATAGACCACACTGGTTTGCTCTCAAGTAGGTCGAACAAGTCGGTCATTCAGACGTGGTAGACATTGATGTGTCCTCCTATGGCTGGACGGCTGTAGCCATTGGCTTGCGCCCAGCATCGCGCCCCCTTGGCGGTCACTTTAGAAATACCCACTTTGGGCGAAAAATCTGCGGTATGGCTGGATGGCTCGGGCGATTCCGCGCAACGGAGGCTCGAAACTCGTCAAGTTACGTAACGGTGCCCCCAAAAGGCTTCAATGAGCGGCCCACTAGAATCCGCGTCCAAAGACTCGCCCGCGAACCATGTCTCAGCGGCTCGGCATCTAACATGTCGAGAAAGTCAAGCTCCACCGACACCCGGAGGAACCAAGTCGGGGACAAGAGGGCAGCGACGCCTAAGACGCACTGGAGTGGGAAACCACCGCCGCGCTTGATCGCGCAGGGTTGCCTGACACCGCTAAATTGTTGGGTGCAGGCACAGGGCAGCAAAGCTCCGCACAGGTTGCGGGGTGCGAGATCGCGAAGCAGAAGCAGCCCGGCTCGGAACATCGAGTCGTAGACCGGCGGAGAAACAACCGTGGCGGTCGCGTAGGAGCAGGGGGCACGAACCCCTGCACTACGCGACCGCCTTTTTTATTTTGCACCGAAGAAAAGGAGAGAAGGTGATGACCCAAATCAAACAAGACAACCCGAAAGCGACCGCTCTGGTCGAGGCGTTCAAGAAGAACGACCGCGACCTGCAAGAATGGCGGAATGAAGCCCTGCCCGGAACCGAGGGTTACGGGGTTACGACCTCTGCTACACCGGACGGTGCTTCCGCTGGTTGCGCCCTACTCACAGAAATTGAATCGTTCATCAGGTCGTATGTAACGCTTGCCGATCCGTGCTACGCGCTCGTCATCGCGCTGTGGGTGGTGGCTACATTTATATGGACTGCCTTCGATGCCTTCCCCTATTTAGTCGTCACCTCGGCAACGAAGCGCAGCGGCAAGACCCGCCTGCTTGAGCTTATCTCCTTTGTCGCATCGAACTCGCGACTGATCGCGAACATTTCCCCGGCAGCGCTCTACCGCACGATTGATGCGGAAAAGCCAACCCTGCTCGTTGACGAAGCTGAGATGTTCTCCTCAGCCAAATCTGAATACAGATCGTTGCTCAACACTGGATACCGCCGTGGGCAAACGGTGAAACGGCATGACGACGACTACGAGACCTATTGCCCGAAAGCGTTCGCGCTTATCGGCGACGTCCACGACACTCTCCGCGACCGCAGCGTCGTCATCGAGATGAGGCGAGGCGAAGCCGCACGCCGCTTTGTGTACGCCGCAGCAAAGGAACAAGGAGCCGCCCTCCGCGAAATTATCAGCGCAGCGGTCTCTTCGAAAGCAGAAGAGATCGCGGAAGCCCTGCGCAGCTTCGAAGGGCTTTCGTTCTTGACCGACCGCGACGAGGAGATATGGAGTCCGCTCTTTATCCTGTGTCGCCTGCTATGCCCGGATCGCATTGACGAACTGACCCGTGCCGCTGCCGACCTTTCCGCCGCTAAGACTGCGAAGGCGAGGAGGTACTCGGAACTCGGCGAGGAAGAAGAGAAAGCGCAGGACGAGGAGTACGCGGATCGCCTGCTAAGGGACATGGTTCTTGTGATCGGAGATCAGAAGCAGATCACCACTCAAGAAGCCATCGCGAAGCTGCGCGAGATTCCGACGTCGCCGTGGCGGCGGTTTCGGGGTGACGGCCTGAAGGACGGTATTGAGGGCGGGATGGTGCTCTCTGGGCTGCTCTCACGGTTCGGAGTCAAGCCCTCCACGATCCGCATCGCGCCGAAGGACGCCGGGACAGGCTCGACGGCTAAGGGCTACAGGCGCGATGCCCTGCTGAACGCTCTTGCGGAAATCGGCGCGGCGGGCGGCGCAACGGATCGTCCCGCCGCCGACACAGAGCGAGTTCCCACGGTGGGAGAGTAATTCGATGAGGTACTCGTTGGCGTTCTTCAACCTTGACGGCATCAGCCCCGTAATGCACGAGCAGGCGAAGGCGGCCGCCCGGCGCGGCGACCCGGACGGGATTTTCGGCTGCGAAGATAGCAACAAATCCCTATACCTGCTGTCCAAGAACCTCAGGTGGTTTGCCCGGAACGGCCTATACGAGAAGGCGCTCCTCGCCGCTTGGGTCAACCAGAAGTTTGTCCCGCCGGGCTTCGCCGAGAGCATGAAGAAAGCGTTGCTTTCGGCGAACCGCGAGCGATTGATGAAGCATTCCGACCCGCTGCCGGAAGGCGATGAGTTTACCGTCTACCGTGGGGTGCGGAAAGGGGTCGCGAGGGGCATCTCGTGGACCTTAGACCCGAACGTGGCTCGCTTATTTGCAGGCCAGTTCGGTTTTGCGGGGACTGTCTACCGGACTGTCGTGCAGCGGTCTGACGTGTACGCCTACGTCAGCGACGTTACAGGCCGCTGCGGCGAGAAAGAAGTATTGCTCGTACTGCCTGAAGACTACCCCATCGAGGTGTTCGAGAAAGTTGAGGCAAGCTCGTGAGAGAGTATTCAGCCAAAATTCTTAGCCAGTATTTTAATCAGCGAAGGGTCGGCGGCTTTTGCCGATTCGCTCAAGACACGTCGATGGATAGCCCCTCGGATCATCCAGCCTTACTGGCAGCGGATGGTGGACGGGTTGAGCGCGGTGAAACTCAGCCCGGTGAACGTTCACCCGAAAAAGCCGAGAGAACGTTCACTCGGGCGAGCGGGTCGCAACCCCCGTCAGGCAGAGCACGAGGAGAGAAGCAGATGAACACCAAGAAGGTCACCGTCAAACAGATGAAAGAGATGCAACGGAAAGCCGCCGAGCGCAGGAGGGCGGCTGCTGAAGCCGCCGAGCGGAAGCTAGGGTTCCCCGTCCTGACCGACGAGGGCACGTCGCTCGAAGACGAGCTTGCGCAGTTGAGGTCGAACTGGGACAAGCTGGAGGGAAAGCAATGACAAACGACGGACGCTACTGGCCGCACGACGACGAAGACCAATACACGGGCGAGTGGCCCAAGCTGAAGGGACTGCTTGACGCCAAGCGTTTCGCCGCGCACGTGGCGGCGAGGCTGGGGAACGTATTCTGCATCGGGCAGTTCGAGCAGAGCGGCCGCAGCAACAGCATATACTTCACGGTGCAGTTCGACTGCGCGGACGGCGCGGAGGAGAGCCTGCGTTGCCTGCTCAGCGACCACCTCGCGAGGGGTCACTTCAAGTCGTTTCCGCCGGAGGCGATATACTCCGACATGCCGCAGTCGCAGGAGTACGACCGTGGCGAGTGGCGCGACATCGAAGGCGTCTCGTGGAACGACGAGGCGAGATGGGACGAGGCCGCGGAGGAGATCGCGCGGACTATGGCGAGGATAGAAGCCGAGACCAAGGAGAGCGAAAAGCCGTGAGCGAGGACTCGCCTAGGTCGCGTCCCCCAAACGCCTCAAAAAAATCTTGCAGCCAGTATTTATACGTATGTCGCGGCTAGCTGCCGCGACCGACCCCTCCGAGGGTCGATACAACGGGGGCGGCGTCCCCTAGCGCCGCCCCGAAAGACGAGGAACAGGGATGGCAAGAAAGGCACCTAAGGCAAACAAGGCAGCTAAGGCAAACAAGGCAGCAGAGCAGGGCGTCGTGCAGAGACAGCCCCAGACAGGGGCGACCGCGACGTCCAAGCCCGCGAAGTGCAAGTGCGGGAACCCGGTCTGCGAAGACGAGTGGCACATGCTGGGTCGCTGGATTGTGGAAGACCCTCGTAATTCGCGGCGAATGCAAGAGTGGCTGAGGGCGCTGCGGGAAGACGCGGAAGCTCCTCGCCTCTTCGAGGCGGCACCGGGGCTTTCGCTGGTCTGGTCGGGGGCGAAGATAGAAGTGACGAAGGCACGAGAGGTGAACAAGGCGGCAAAAAACGCAGTAGAGAATGATGGCACTCAGCGAAAGCGCAGCGCCGGGGCGGACGCAAAGCCGCGCGAATCGGCGCAAGTAAGCGCTGAGAGGATCGACCGATTCATAGCGGCGGCGCTAGACCCGAAGGACAGCTTCTTTTCCGACATGAGAACATGGTTTGAAACTTCCAGTCGCCTAGTTGCCGTGGGATTGATTGAGGAGCGGAGCTTGGACGAGTTGACGGAGTCCATTCGCCATTTCATGCAGCAGGCGGATGAAAGAAGGCAACACCAGCGGCAGGGCTAACTGCCACGCAGGTTCCGAAATCCATTGACGACCGGATTCAGTCCCTCCAACGGTGCCCCGAAAAGCCCTCAACTAGCTGCCCGTCTCCGGAGGCGTGACCTCTTCCTCGCCGCCGTTCTCGCGACCCTCGTGGGTCTCCGCGTGATCCACATCGCCGAAGTAGCCCCGAAGCTCAGATGACCAGTAGAAAGCCCCGTTCTTGTGCCAGTCGTCGAGGTGATCCTTGCACGACAAGCGGAATCGCCCACTGTGGACGAACCCGACCGTCCAAGTCGCCGGACGCTCACAGCCTCCAACGCCACCCCATTCGCATTTTGGTCTCTCTATCCCCATGACTATTTCCCGTGGTTCCCGATCAGAAGCGACAGGTCTGTGTAGAGCGTATGCAGCGCCGGACTTCCTGCGTTTCATTGCTCCCCCTTGGCCCGAGCCGGACTGCCCGCACCTCTGGGTCGCCTGATCCCAAACTCCACCGCGACTCTGTAAACCAACCAGCGAGAGCAGCCGAGGAGGCTCGCGAGTTGCTGGTACGAGCAGGTGGGGTTGGCGACGATGAGGTCGCGGATCGCTTCGTGCGCCCTCGCGGTGCTTACCTTCTTCACCAGCCGGACTCCGACCACTTCAGCGGTTGCATTTCTGATCTCGCGGTAACGATTCATAATCCCTCTAAAGACGGATCGCATAGTTGCTCTGTAAACTCACTGGCGATTTCTCAAGGTCTGAAAATCGCATCAACAATGGAAATTTCGCGCTATCAGACTGCCCTCGCGTGAGGAATACGACTTTGCAGTTCCTTCTTTAGAAGGCGAGCGGTCGGATCGCCGTGAACGCGCCGGAACTCTTCTCATCACCGCGTCAGTCGTGAAATCCCGAAAAGTTTCGCCGGACGGCGTATTTAAGTAAGGTCGGGGTCGTCTACAGACGATTCAAGCCGGGGAGCAGGTCAGACCCACAGTCTGCGCCACCTGCTCCCGCAACGGCACCGACTGCCCTTCGACAAGGCAAACCAGCGCAGACGAAGAAGAGCGCAGATATGAACAGGAAATCCAAACAACCGTGGAACCCGTTTCCACTCGCCGTGCTGGGCGGGAGGCTCCAATGAGCCACGTGCATCTCAGAGCCGCCCTGCGCTGCCGCATCCCCGGCAAATACCCGGACAAGACGGAGCGCATGCTGATCGCCCTCGCGATGAGGGCTTCAGCGGGCCGGCCACTTCGCAACGGCAAAGTCATACCTTTCGGCGTCGTGAAGGTGAGCGACAAAGTCCTTATGCCGGAGATGAACACCGAGCGCAGGCAGACTGTCACCGACTGCCGAAAGGACTTGCTCGCGGCGGGCGTGATACGGGCGGAGCGCAAACCAAACAAATTTCGTGGAAAGAGCACTTTTCCCGTTTACGAGTATGTCCTTGATCTCAATAAGATGAACAAGTTAGCGGGCATCAAACCAACAGAAAGTGTCGCTCCAACACAAACTGTTGCTGACGACCAACAGTTATTGTTGGAGAAGGCGGGGGTAGACCAACAGAAAGTGCGGCATAACGAGGGTTCTTCCCCAAGGGACGGGAAAGAGGGCGAGGAACATGCGCCCATTCCGCCTTGCTCTCCATCTTCGGCGGACAGGTCGTTTGACAACGACAACAACCGTGTCGTGTCGTCGCCGAAAACACTTCCCGTCAAAGAAGGGAAAGAAACCGTGGCTGGGTACACGGAAGAGCAGGTGAAGGAGCACGTGGCACGGTTCCCGAGGGGACACTGGGTGGAGGTGAACGCCACGGGGAGATACTGGGAGCGCGAGGGCTTCGTGCGCCACGTCATGGGGGTAGACCCTCCCAAGCGGGCAGCCAAGCCCGGCAGCCACGCCGACATAAACCCGGAACTCCACACGGGCAAGCGGGCCGACGGCAAGGACTGGATCAACGAGGAGAACACCGTCAACCTAGACGACTACGCCTCCAAGAAAGTCTACGAGGACACGCAGCAGCGGAGATGCGCGGCGTGCGGCTCCCCGAAGGCGAAGGGATACGCCTGCGTCAGGTGCGGGGGCGGAGAGGTCTCCGACATCGGATACGTCCCCAAGCACGGCGAACTCAACGGCAACGGCGGCAAATTCTGCAAACCGTGCAACTACTGGCACCCCGTCAACTGGACGTGCAAGAAAGGCTCGGAGTTCAACTCGCTGCCAAAGTACAGGCAGGAGTCGGGCAGGCGCGACATCTTAGGTAAGGGGGACATCTAGTGGGCACGGGCTTCGAGGTGTACGAGTCGCCCGAGGACGGAAACAGACGACTTCAGGCAAGTTTAGACCGACGCTTCCCCGTTCTGCGCGGTATTAGATTCCGTGGGGCGGTCAGGACTCGGGTGCCCGAAGCTCAAATCCAGTGTGAGGGGTATCTCGCCCGCGAGACCGCAGGCTCTACGCTAGGAATGCCGCCCCTACTGACCGCCCCGTCGAATCCTTCACTGCTGTGAAATGCTGGTTCCGGCAGCGCCGGGTGTGCCATTCCACTCCAAGACCAGCGCGTTCCATTCGGGGACGAACCTCTTTCCGTAAAAAGACGACGTCACTACCCAGCACATGGCGATCATGATGAAATTCGCCGCGTACATCACCTCGGCGCATCGTTCCGGGCTAGATGTTCGCTGAATCCACACTATCCCACTCGCATCTTGTTCAAAGAACTTCTGAATCGACCGCACGTCTGAATGTACAAAGGCGCTTGCCTGACGGTAGATCGCGGCATACAAGTCCGTGAAAACCTTGAACCCGCTCGGGAGCTTTTCGTCTGCCGACAACGCCATCGCTTCGGCGGAAAGCTGCGTCCAGTTGCGGTCGTAACGACCCTGCACAGCATCGAAATTCGCCTTCATCTTCGAGAGAACGTCAGGCGTGAAAGCCTTCGCCGCTTCGGGGTTCACTTTGAGAGCCAACTCGTGGTCGCGCCAGTTGCGGAACATAAAATAGTCGGCGTAATCATCAACGGTTCGGTCGTCGGCTGCATAGGCCAAGAAGGTTGCGATCATCGCAGACTCGTACATGACGCGCACCAGCGCCGACGCGTCCTCGTACATGCCCAGCCTGACTAGCGCCTGCACGCTCTGAAAGGTCGCAAAGCTCTTAGCGGCGAGGGACATCAGTATGCACGACCGTCGTGGGTCGCGATTCGCGGGCGTCTGCGGCTCCTTAGTCGTGGTCTCGACGAAAAGCAAAAGCTTGTCGCCAATCTCAAGCTGCAAAGGCAAGTTCCGTCGCCGACTGCGGTCTGGATTCGGTTCAACTTTTATTCCCATCTTCACTCCTTAATGGACGTCCCGGCTCCTGACACATGTGTCGCAAATGTTTGGATCGAACCAAGCTGCGGTTACGGCTGCTTGGGCGGTTCGTCTTTCAGCAGTACGGAAAAGGCAGTGATCTCTTTTAGATCGGGAAACTCGTCAGCCTGCCTGCCCCACCAACTTTTCGCCTCATGGTAGAGGAGGTAAAGGTACTTGTGATTCTCATGGTAGAACTTCGTCAAGCTGCGACTCGACCGCTCATATTTCACATGCCCGCTGCTGATATTTCGAAGCTGACGAAACTCCTTAGCGAAGGACGGCGGGATTTTTTCAGGATAGTAACTTAGGTTGTTCTCCCACGACGGCGAGGTCTTGGTCAGAATCGCCGTCCGGCGACTGGTAAGAATCCGCTGCGCATGTCCCGCGATGTAGCGATCCGCCAGCGTCCAGTCCAGTTTCTCGGTGTTTTGACGCTCTCTTTGCACTGCGCCGAGCATGAACTCATATAGGTGGTGAATAAATCTTGAGTATGCGTTGTAAGCGCGATAGGCGACACGACGATCCTCTCCCCGCGTGACCATGATCGAAGCGGACTGGGCAAACTCATTGAAAGCGTCGTCGCAGCGCAAAAACTCGTGCTTTAGGGCGACACAAAGCGCCGTGTCGGTAGCATCACCAGCGCTAAACTTCATCTTTTTGCTACCCCCTTTGTTGTCGGGCCTCGAATGATGATCGTCACCAGCCGTCCGCGTTCGATTGTCGCCGTGATCCGGTCGCAGCGCAGATTTTTCATTGGAATTGCACGGGATGCAGCGCAAGTATATCTTGCGCTTCGACCGGAACTCACCCCAACAGGGATTTCTGGCGGACACGAATGTTCGTAGCAGGCGTAGATGGATGTCGCGCCGGGTGGGTCGCCTTCAAAGTCGATCTGGCTGCCCACGCGACCTCCGTGGAAGTCGTCGATCTCCCGGCATGGCTGCGAGAGCGCCCGCCTGATCTCGCCTGCGTCGGCATCGACATTCCCATCGGGTTACTCGACCGCCCGAGGGCTTGCGACATCGCCGCCCGGAAGCTGCTCGGTCAGCCGCGTGGCAGCAGTGTGTTTCCTGCGCCCTGCCGAGCGGCAGTGGGAGCGCAGACCTATGCGGAAGCAAGCTCGGTCAATCGGCAGAAGACGGCGAAGGGGCTGAGCCAACAGGCGTGGGGCATCATTCCGAAGATCAAGCAGGTGGACGATGCGATCACGTCGGATTGCCAGCGGTGGGCATTCGAGGTTCACCCAGAGGTCTGCTTCTGGGCGCTCGCCGGGAAACGCCCAATGGCGCACAGGAAGAAAACGAAAGCTGGTGTCAGCGAAAGGCTCGATCTGCTTCGCCCGGTGTTCCCTGAAATCGAGCGTCACCTGCAAAATAGGCGAGCAAACGTAGGAAGGGACGATCTTCTCGATGCTGCGGTAGCGGCGTGGACGGCGCTGAGGATATGTAAGGGAGAGGCTCGCCGCGTGTGCGAGGCTGAGCGAGACGCAAGAGGGTTGGAGACCACTATTTGGTACTGAGGTGGCAAAGGAGCGAAGGCAGATCATGTTGGATCGCACTGGAGCCAAAGGCGCAAGTAAGTCTTGCCGTGCCCGCTGAGCCACGACCATGCCCGGAATCTCACAAAGAACGCTCGCAAAAGTGATAGCCGTCTTGAGTGAGATGCTGCCACGTGACGCGGACACTTTTCCGCTGATGCGGGACTTCTGGCGAACAAAGTTGTTTGAATGGGGTTTTCCAGACTGGCTCACGAACCATTTTATCTCGCGTGGTATGAATTGGAGCGTGGTCATTCCTGACTTGTTCAAGGTGAACGTCAAAACCAAGGACGGCGTACCAGTGGCGTCGGTTCTCTGCAACTCGATGCTTCTGCGTCTGACCGTTGCGGCATACGAAGAATCGAAAAGCGGGCCAGCTAAAGAGAATCTTCGCAGGTCTCTTCAGCTTGATGGTTACGAAGTAGGTGCTGGGAAGATCGGTTCGATTGATGGCCCCGTGAGTATTGAAGAGGAAGGAAGCCGATTGCTGAGGGACTTGAAAGCGTCTCAACTTGCTCGCCAAGACGTGATTTCTAAGCACATCGCGGATGCGGAGAACCTATTCAGCGATGGAAACCACCATTCCGCAATCGGTGAGAGTCGGAGCGCCTTGCAAGCCGTCATCGAGGACACGGTCACACTTCTGGAAGGAAAGACAGGCAAGCGGAGCGGCAGCGGAGTCAAGAATCAGATCGAATTCATGGCGCAGAATAACCTCCTGTCGTCAGACGAGCAGTCAGCATTCCTGTCCGCTTGGGGTTTCTTGTCTTCGGGAAATCATCCGGGGTTGTCCTCAGATGACGAGGGCAGGATCGGCGTAATCCTTTGTCTTGAGTTCATTCAAATTCTTCTGGCTAAGGGCAAGAAGCTTCTCAAATGAGGCGCTCTCGACTGCGTCCATCCGGTTCAAGAGAAGTACGTGCGCGAGGCGAAGTGGAGCGCGGGAGCGGAGACTCGTTAGCATGATCGCGTGCATAGGGTGGGGTTCGCTGATTTGGGACAGGCGGAATCTCGACGTGGACGGGCATTGGCGTCCCGACGGCCCTATGCTGCCAATCGAATTCGCTCGCCAATCGAGCGACGGACGGATCACTCTGGTTCTCGGTCGGCGTTTCGCGTCAGTTCCAGCGCTGTGGAGCGTGTTCAACACTCGCGACCTTGAACAGGCGCGGGAGTCCTTGCGCGTGCGTGAAAACATTCCTCGCTCTCACGCCGACGAGTCGATTGCCCAGTGGCGTCGTGACGAAAACCCTGTATCTGAGCCTGACGCCACGATTTCTACGTGGGCAGCCGGGAAGAATTTGGAGGCTGCCGTCTGGACTAATCTCCCGCCGAAGTACGACGGCATCGACGGGCGTGTGCCAACTGAGAACGAGGTGATTGCCTACCTCAGAACGCTGGAAGGTCAAGCGCGAGCGGCTGCTGAAAAGTATGTGAGACGCGCACCCCGGCAGATCGGTACTGCTTATCGCCGGGCGATTGAAACAGCGTTGGGCTGGACTCCCATTGACTGACACGAGTACAAGCCGGAGTTCGCCCGAACGCCTTCAGGCATAATGGTGAACCGTAGGAATTTAAGAGCGATAGAATCCAATTGTCCAAGCTCGCTGAAATCGAAGCTATGCTGCGAGGTTCCGGCGATTTGCGCCAGAGGATTGTGCGAAGCCTCGGAAGCTCGACGGTTGCGCTGTTCGCGGTTTCTCGTTCCGGTGGCAGTGATCTCCTCAAATTAGCTGGAACAGGCACTCTGGCAGTCGTCGGGAACTCCTACGGCATTCTGACCGCCGCGCACGTGTGGGAGGACGTCCTAAAGTCTGCTGTGAAGCTGGGAATCACACTGACCGACAAGATAAACCACAAATGTCTGATGGATGTAGCCGCCGTGGTTCCCACGATCATGAAAGACAAAGCCGCTGGCTGGAATGAATGGGGGCCGGACATCGCCTTCCTGCGCATACCTTCTGAGTTTGTTGGGGGAATCAAAGCATTTCAAGTCTTCGAAAACCTGAGTGCGCTGCCAAAGCCTCTGGGTGTTGACTGTTTGGACGGCTGGGTGGCTATGGGCACACCCGAAGAGCTTGGCAATTTCACTCAGACGCACGCAGAGGTACAAATCAGCGGTGACTTTGTCGATCCGCGAAGCCAAAGCCGTGGAGCGCACGACTATTACGATTTTGAAGTCGATACTCAACGAGCAGGCATGCCCAAGAGTTTTGGAGGATTTAGTGGCGGAGGGTTGTGGAGGGTGCTGGTTTATTTTTCGCCGCTAACAGGCAAGGTTGATTGGGCGCAACGCCTCAAGGGAGTCATCTTCTGGCAATTTCCTATCGTCGAAGGACGGCGAATGATCCGCTGCCACGGTTCGAAAAGCATTCTCGCGATTGCGGAGAACGTGACCACGACTGCCTAAAGCCGCTCATCAGTGCGGAAGGCAAGGATCATTGAACCGTTTCCCGTTGCGCTGACAAGTACGAGAGCGTTCGCACTCTAAGCCGTTCTCGCAGCCCGTCGAGCATTTGAGGGTCGGGACTTGAGATGTCTCTGTCCCCGATAAAGCACTCGAAGTGTTCTTCGTAAAATCTGCTGAGGCTCCTTGCGTACAAGTCGTGGGGATTAGAGAACGGGCTGCCAAGAACGGACACTGCGGGCACCACCGAGATTCCTTGCATCGAGTACAAGAATAAAAACGAGTCGGGCGTGTGTCGCAGCATTTGCTCACACTGGACTACCATTCTCTCGATGTCCGCAGGAGCAACGCGTACATCTGGCTCAATGATCTTTGCCTGTGCAAGAAAGCCCTTCCGCACTTTGTAGTCTTCCAAGTCGATATTCAACACACCAGCAAAATCAGCGCCAAATTCTCGCTCTTGGGAACCCCTGCCGCGATCTGTCAGTGTCTTCGCCGACCAGCGGACACCCTTCCTGACGAAACCTTCCATCGCACCTTCGATTCGCCCCAACATGCGGTCAGTGAACGCTGGCTCCTGTTCAACCCTGCCATCAACCAACACCTCGACCGTTCCTCCCGCAGCCTCTGCAATGTGCGTAGCAGCTTCCCGAATGATTGCGTAGTGGCGAATCGCAACCATACTTCCCTCTCTTATTAAGACACAGACGCAGCAGCGAACGTCGTGGGGACTGGATCGACATCGACGACTGGGACGCGGTCTTGGGATGACGGCTGTGGCTTCGGGTACTCCATCACGTCCCATCTCAGCGCCCGCCGTAGAATCTTCTTGGTTCGGCGATCTCCGAAAATTCCAACGAAGCGGTGTTTGCATTCCGTGCCTTTGAAAAACTCGCAGCCTTGCTCGATAAGGATTTGCTTCTGCTCAGCACGAGTCCGCTTGTAGCGGAGTCTGCCAAATCTGCGGTCACGCGTCAAAAGATGAACGTTCCGTGCATCGAAAACTTTGCCATCAGGTCGCCTGAACTTTTCGGTTGGGCTGGTCGTCCCGCAGTAAAGGAAGTTGCACGCCCTGAATATCACGCCCCGCTCGCCTGCCTGCGGATCAGCGTACCCAATAAAAACGTTGTAGCCCTTTTTGGTCATGTCGTGACAAGCTGCGCTGATCAAGAACGAAGCCGCCGAACCCGCATGCACTCTGCCGTCCGATGACTTTCTGGGGGGATCAGCCCAAGGCAGGCAGCAGCCGCGAGTCAGCGAAATGACCTTGTCCGCATGCTCGCCGACCACCGATCTTTTGACAGCCGTGCCCGCTGTACTCCCAAATGCCACAGCGCCAGCAAGATACTTGCCGAAGAAAAGCCCGTAGCTAAATTCCGCGCTTCCGAGCGTGCCCAAGTATTCGTGTCCCATCAAAACATTGCGTGCTTCAGCTAGAGAAATCTCCCGCACAGTCGCGTTCTTGAAGTCAGCGGCGAGCGCCAACTTCTCGGCGAGGAGCGGATCGGGCTGTTCCGCCATCCGCTCGCGGATCACACGCTGGAACGCTTTGCCGTTGGCTGGATAATCCTCGAAATCTGTGGAAATTTGTTTCTCGCAATCTGCCGCGTGCTTCGCGAGATTCCTCAAAGCCGAAGTCAGCCTTTTGGTGATCGTCGGGTTCAAGCGGCTGCGAAGTCGAACAACCGCTTCGAGCTTTTCTCGCCTGCTCTGCGACTCGATGTCGCGGGTCAGTTCTGCGGCAACGACGTTGATGTCCGGTTCGCTCGGCACGTCATTTGGCGTGATGGTCTCTCGGATTTCCCTTAGGAGAGCCGCATTCGTAAGCTCGCCAGTTTTCTCCCGCGCTTGGACGAGCGCTCTTTCGAATGTGGCTTCGTCCACAAGCAAAGCGAGTCTCTGCCATTTCGAACTCTGATCTTTGCTGACGCCTATGTCTTCCAGCTTTGGGGGATAGGCGGTCGATCCGCTCGACCGCGTAAACTTGGTTCCATCCTTCCGGGGTCGTCCCTCGCCTCGCCTTCCGGGGTTCTTTTCCATGTCAAGAAGGAGTTGTCCCGCCCGGCGCTCGGCGCGAATTCGAATCTCCGCTGCCTGATTTTGGAGGTCGAAGTCGCCCGCCTGCTTCGCGTACACGCGGACGGCTTCGGCTTTGTCGCGGATCGCTTTCACCTCGTCAACACGGTGGGCGGCGGCGAGCGCACGCCGGGCAGCATCGTATCGGATAAGCGCAGTCATACACTCGAATTGTCTTGCAAACGGGGCCAGCGCACAACTTACGAGGGTCGTGATAGTGTCAAGAAGTACATGCCAATTCCAGAGCACATCGTGATTTTGCTGTCTGGCATACCTGCAACGAGCGGTACCGCCCGGACGCATAGTGAGTTGGCTGCGCCTCTGCTTGCCGACCGCATGTCGGCTGTGCGATACTCCGCCCGCATGTCCCACCCCAACCCGCAAGCTCCCCCGGATCGCAGACCAATAGAGATTGGAGAGGTGTGGGAGAACCCGATTACTAGAGAACGTGTCACAATTTTGGAGCGCCCGTGGGACAACGAAGCGCGTCGCGCTGCTGCCGAGTTGACTGCTCTGGTGGGAGCGCGAGTGGTGGGGGAGCACCGCCATCCCGCGCTGGTGGAGCGATTCACCGTGCTTGAGGGTGAGCTTACCGTGCAATGCGATGGGCAGAAGCGCATTCTGCGTCAGGGCGAAACCGCCGTCATTGAAGCGGGCGTATGGCACGACTGGTGGAATGCAAGCAATCGTGACGCCCGCGTGCGCGTGGAGATTACTCCCGGCGAACGCTTCATACATCTGATCGAAACCCTTTTCGGTCTTGCACGGCTCGGACACACAGATCGCAAGGGAATGCCATATCCGCTGCAACTTGCCCTGATTGCGCGGGAGTTCAGCGACATAATGGTCTTCCGTTCGCCCCCGCTGGCGGTGCAACCGACGATCTTTGGCGCACTCGCATTAATAGGACGCTGGCGCGGTTATAGAGCAACCTATCCGGAACTCTCGCGCATCGTGCTGGGTGCGCGGACGTAGCCACGCCTTCGCCCCTCGGTGCGAAAGGGCAGCCGCTCCAAGCAGGCGATCCGCGACCAGATTCACAACCGTCTAAAGGAGTTGATCCGCAGCGAGCGCTCCAAATGCTGCAAGGCAGCTTGCGAATAGAGGGCGAACATTTGCAATCTACACTTCGGGCGCACCTGTACAAGACGCGGGCGATCCGGGCCAGTCATCTCCACGGTATTTTCCAAGAACGCGACCGACAAAAACGATGAGAGGGAAAACGATTCGCTGAATGGCGCGTGGAGGCATTGCAAGCGCCTGTGTGTGGCGGTGCCGCCACGATACGTGTGCTAGGTAAAAAATCGACGGTCTACCGGATGGGTTGGCGTTGAGTATCGCAAATATCGCTTGCAGGTAGCGGTCTAAGTCAACCGCTGGGATTGCCTGCCCACTAAAAACCAGCATATCGTCCCCGGCGTTCCACCAGTTGTGAACGACCCCAGCGGGAAGCACTATGGAACCCCCGGACTGTACAACGCTCTTTTGCTTGCCGACTCGGACTCCGAGGCTTCCTTCTTTCACAACTCCTTCTTCACGTGAATGGAAGTGTATGTGTAACGGAGGTCCGTCTGCTCGCGGGGGCAAGGAACCTTCGAGCTTTAAGACGATTTGCCCCTCGGAATCCCGCACCCGGCGCATCCGCAGAATCTCTCCGGTTTTTCGATTCTCCAACTGTAAGAAGTTATCCACGACTTCCCCCAACTGCTCACAGCACTCTAGAAGCGCTGGTG